>Ga0209016_1000183_pt1 | contig 86751 bp, 92 predicted proteins | sample EPASupsiteSAE305_FD_187265 | JGI IMG/M metagenome (GOLD analysis project Ga0209016, IMG submission 187265) | Bioremediated contaminated groundwater microbial communities from EPA Superfund site, New Mexico - SAE3-05 (SPAdes) (version 2) | ecosystem: Environmental > Aquatic > Deep subsurface >... | reverse complement strand
GGGAAACGCCTGGCTCCATTCCGAACCCAGAAGCTAAGCCTCTCATCGCTGATAATACTGATCCTTGCAGGGTTGGGAACGTAGGTCGCTGCCTAGTTGATCATTTCTTATTCAACTTCTTAATTTTACAATTACCCTTTTACTCTAATGTATTTTACCATTTTATTTAATACCTTATTCTTATTAGCTGCTTTTATGTTAAAAAATAATTTAAAGTTTAGTTATATTTTGATTTTTACTACTATTTTTACTACTTTATCACATTTATTTATTTTTATACATGGCATATGGGCGTCATGAGGATAAAATATGGCAATATCTCCTGCCTTAAGAAAAATAAGCGAAGCTTGCTTTGTATCCTTATAAATTACTATGTCTTTTTTTTCATCGTACGCCTGTGTAGAGATTAGATTTTTTGAGTTTGCCACCTCTATAATCTCTTCTCCGTAAACTATAAACTGTATATCTATATATTTTTTATGTGACTCAAAGAGACACTCATTCCTATCTTTAGAGCTATAAACTTGCTCAAGTATAAAGTTGTCACCGTCTAACTCTACTTTTTTACATGCACCTAATGAATAGCTCATAATTTCTCTATACTCTAGGCTGCTGCTATCTGTAAGTTTTTCAAGATATTTAAAAACTATTCCAATTTTTTTGTTTTCTGCCTGAGATATAATATCTTCTAGCTTTCCAAAAAGTGCCATTTATGTATCTCCCTTATTTTTAGTTTATCCACTCAATTATAACGTTGATATACAATATAACCAAAATTATTAGTTAAAAAAAGATTATAAATCGCTAGAATCATAAGAAAAACTTAAATAAAAAAATTCTTACAGATTACTTTTCTCTGAGATATCCATGTAAAGATATTTTAAAGAGATATAGGTTATTTTTATTGGCAATGTGGGCATATACCTGATAACACAAGAGTATTGTCATCAAAGAGATAACCACTTTTTTTTGAAGCATCCTGAACCAAGCTATGTAAGGAAAGCTCTAAATCTTCAAGTTTGTAACATTTTTTACAAAGCATATGAGAGTGTTCCTTTTTTACTATTTCATATTTAGATTTATGATTAGGTACTTTTATCTCTTTTAAAAGATTAACCTCTACCATAAAATTTATATTTTTATAAAGAGTTGCAAGGGATATAGAATTGAAATCTTTACGGATGTAAGTATAAAGATCTTCAATACTAATATGCCCAGCATTCCCCACTATAGTGAGAATTCCAAGTCGTTGAGGAGTAACTTTTAAATTGTGCTCTTTGAGCAGTAGCATATAATCATTCATAACTGCAATGCTAGCATTTATTTTAATAAATGTTAATAAATTTTTCTCTCAATATAAAGTTTTAAATTGAAAATAAGAATAATTATTAGAGGAAAAAAATTATTATCTCTAATTAAGAAATTTAAGTATATAATTTGCGTATTCCAATTATTCACAAGGAGAGTAGATATGAAACTTATAAGTCTGGTAGCTGTTGCTGCAATCTCGACAATCTCATTTGGTGCAACGCTTTTAGAAGAGGCGAAAAATGCAGGTCTTAAGCCAATCCCTCAAAATAAAACTGAGTTAAAAAAGCTTATTGATGACCCAAAAAATCCGATGACTGATGTAAAAATAGAGCTAGGAAAGAAATTATATTTTGATCCTAGACTATCAAAAAGTTCATTAATCAGCTGTAATACATGTCATAACTTGGCAACAGGCGGAGTAGATGGTGTTAGTGCTGCGATTGGTCATAAATGGGCCGCAAATCCGCATCACTTAAACTCACCGACAGTTTACAATTCTGTGCTTAATGCTGTTCAGTTTTGGGATGGAAGAAGTCCGCACTTAGAAGATCAGGCACAAGGTCCTATGCAAGCCGAGCCGGAGATGGCAGCTCCAAAAGATCTAGTAGTAAGTCGTATAACGTCTATCCCTGCTTATGTTGAGGAGTTCAAAAAAGCTTACGGAAAAGATGTAAAAATTGATTTTGAAAAGATAGCTACAACAATAGGCGTATATGAACGTACTCTTATAACTCCATCAAGATTTGATGATTATATGAACGGTAAAGATGGTGCGCTTACTAAAGTGGAGAAAGAGGGTCTAAAAACTTTCATTGATAAGGGTTGTGCAACATGTCATGATGGTATTGCTATCGGCGGAACAATGCAACCTTTCCAAATAGCAAATAAATATAAGTTTGCTTCAACCGGTGATTTTAAAGGTGATGCTAACGGAATGGTTAAAGCTCCTACTCTTCGTAATATAGAAGAGACTGCACCATATTTTCATAATGGTCAGTTCTGGTCACTTCAAGATGCTATAAAAGAGATGGGAAGTGTTCAGTTGGGAATTGTTATTAGTGACAAAGAAGCGGCATCTATTGAGACATTCTTAAAGAGCTTAACAGGTACAAAGCCACAGGTAATATACCCTATGTTACCGCCAAGCACAAGTACTACTCCAAAGCCTGACGCGCTTTAATTTTTTAAACGGCGGTTTTTTACCGTCGTTTTTTCTGCTATTACAAATTTCTTATGTTACAATTCAATTCTAAGCATTATCACAAAAAGGATATAAGCCAAATGGTGTTCCCATACTTTAAAAAAATACAGCCCGATATACTTATTTACAGAGAAAAATTGGATAAAAACAGTGTAACAATTGACAAAACAAATCTTATGTTTTTAAATCTGATTTTAAATATTTTAGATTATTTAGCAAAAGAAGATGCAGATAAATTAGATTCGCAATGTGAGTACAATGTCTTAACGATGCATAAAGAGTTTGAGGGCATCATTTACGGTAATGCGGTTAACGAAAAGGCTCAAGCTATTTTACTGACTTTTTTTCTTCGTATCGCCAAGGAGATGGATGTTAAATATCAAAAGATAGAGAATAAAGATTTAAGCAAACTCTATGAGATTATGACTTCAAAAGATTTTAGATATCCGAGCTATATAAAAGATCAAAAAAACTTCGCTCTTGAAAATATGCCCGATAATATTAAGAGAATGGAATACCTAAAATAGATTTGTTACCATAACAGATACCATTTGCGCGATTTTGGTTGGATCTGTTTTAATTCTAAGCAGATTACTTTCATCAAACGTATCGCTAAAGATAGCACAATCTTTTGCAACAAAATCTAAGCCGGCAATGAGAAAAGCAGGTTCAACTCCAACATGCAAAAAAGGAGCCACTTCTCTGCGTACTATTTTATGACGTTTAAAGTTTTCTCCGCAGTTGACCACAATGTCAATTCCGCCAAAATTTTTAATTGCTACTTCTATTTTGTTTTGAATATCACTATTTTCATCAACTTCTACAACAGCGGCACCTTTGAGATTTAGAATATGCGCAATTTCTCTGCCATGTATGCTATTTGCTTCAACTACTAGGGCAATTTTTCCGCTAAATTCAGGTACTTTCGCTTCGCTTTTTAGTTTTGCTTGCTCCAGTGACCAATACTCAACTTCAAAAATATCTTCCGCACTAAGAGCCTTATATCCGCCGAGCGTCTGGGCTTTTAAAATAGCCTCAAATGTATGATTATTTATATCTTTGATGATGTGTGCTTCTTTGGCATTTGCACCGAAAGAGAGAGAGCCGTTGTTTTTGAGTATCGCAAAATTTGGGGCAGGATTTAAAAGAGTTTGGCTTGTTTTATTTGCTTCAAAATAATCCTTATACTCTTTAGCGTAGTTTGCAAGATCGGATACAAAATTATCGCCTACTATCGCAGGGACTCTTTTTGTTCTTATGACATGGTCTGGAGTGAGAGGACCTTGCGTGGCGATTTTGTCAACATCTTGTTTTGAAAAATGCACCGCCAAATCACTCTCATTTAAGATGGAAATAGTCGCTCTTCCTTTTAGACTGGATATCTCTTTTCGGATTTTTGCAAGAGTTAGCAGTTCTACATGTGAGGAAATTTTTTCTATCTGCAGAGTTGCACCCTTAGCTTCAAGATAGCGTTCTGCCCTATCTACCAGCTCTATGGTTTTTTCATAAGATTTTTTGGCATCGTCGCTGAATGTAAAGAGACCATGATTCATAAGAACTAAACCTTCGAGATTGCCCCATTCTACATCTTTTGTCATATCATATACAAGCTTTGCAAGAACAAAACCAGGCATAATGTAGGGAATAATAAGAACCTTATCCCCGTAAATCTCTCTTATCTTCTCTTCGCCGCCAATCGTATTTGTAATTGTTACAACAGCATCGGCATGTGTGTGATCTACAAATTTAAAAGGGATAATGGCATGTAAAATAGCTTCAACGGATGGGTTTGGAGCAGATGGATCTGTCATCGCCAATCTTTGATACTTTACCATATCTGTGTCGCTCAGCTCTGTTAACTCCGCCATTTTCAGCAACATTTCCATCTTAACCGGAGCAAAACCTTGAGCCTCTATGGTTGCCAAATCCCAACCGCTTCCCTTAACATATAAAATATCTTCAGTCTCGCCAAAAAGGTTTGTAGCAGTTGATTTTACGGATGTGTTTCCGCCACCGTGCAGAACCAGTGATGTATCTTGACCTAAAAGCCTTGATGTGTAGACTCTTAAATCAAGATCTGTTTTAAATTCGTCTGCCTCTTTGTCACTGTATAAACTTTTCATTTGTTTTCTCTTTTTGTTATATTTTTATTAGTTGAATAGATTTTGTAGTTTTTGCTTTAGTTCATCAAAGTTTTTATGAGAAAAGTCATACGGCGCATTTGGATAGGCTATTTTATATATTTGATTCAATATGCTTTTATGATTATCTTTAGATTTAAACTCTGAACAATTCAAAAAAGTCTCTATACACTCTTTTTGTTTTTTTGGTATAGATGACAATATTAAAGATTCTAAATAGCCATCTTTTGTGTTTGGATTACAAGTTACATATATATCAGATAATCCTGATAAACTTAGTTCACTTATAATCTTTTCAAGTTCAGCTTTTGTTTTTTCTGCACCACCACATTTATTATCATTTTCTTCATAATCTGCATCCAACACAAATAAAACTTTACTGATAGACTCTTCTTCTATCTGTAATCTCAATCTTTCGTATTTTACATTATCTACTTTATAAAAATTACTTTTCGCTCCAAAACCGAAAAACTCGACTTTGTTCTCATCTAGATTTAAATTTTTAAGTAAAAGCTTCAAAAGCTCATTATCATTTGTTTTATTTGAATTTCCCTCATGAAGAATAGCAACTTTTACCATCCTCTTAGCTCATGCTGTTCTTCAAGACTATCTTGCATCATGTCGTAATCTCTAACTCCGGCTTTTATACTGCCATCATTTAATCTAGACATTTTTATGTAACTCGTATCTTTATCCTCAAGCTTTTTAGCAACCCTTGCATACGAATCTATACACTCTTTTGAATGAGTTGTAGCAAACACTTGGACATTAAATTTTTTAGAAACTTCTAATATTATTTTCCAAATTTCATCAAGTTTAGTATAGTGTATTCCATTGTCTATCTCGTCTATAAACAGGTATCCATTTTCACATCTATAAAGTGACACAACTATTGAAACTAAATGCTTAACCCCATCCCCAAATTCTGTTATTGCTAGATATTCATTATCTATTTTACACTGCGGTTTTTCATCTATGATTTTAAAAGATTCTATATTTTCATCAAACTCATTTAAAATATTATTTAATAATTTTTCTTCATCTTTTTTTTGAATTATTGAATAACTTTGGTTTATTTGACTATCAAATAAACCAAAGTTATCGATAAACTCAACACTTTTTGCAAATTCTGCTTCATAAGAAAAATTATTAACATTTACCTTAATATGCTGCTTATTAAATTCAAAAATATACTGTTTTATACCTTCTTCATCTTCTATTTTAAATGATGCTGTATTTACATTTGACTTAGTAAATATATTATTACTTTGTTCTATGAAATTTTTTGGACTTTTAGTAGCTCCATTTAATATATTTAAATTTTCTCTCATATATTTTATTCCATACAAAGACCCTATAAAACTTTTGATATTTTGTGCACATACATTAATATAACAAGCCTCCATAAAAGCTGTCTTGCCAACATTATTTTTTCCACCAATTAAGTTTACTCTCTTAAATTCATCGGCTTTGAAATCTTTGAAGCATTTAAAATCTTTTATCTCTATCTCTGTCAATAAATGTTTATCCATAATTACCGCTCCTCAAATCTATTGCTTATTGAATTTTTCTCTTATTCTATCAAAGTCTGCCTCGCAAACCCCTTTATTTGTTATAAACCCAGTTATAAGCCTTTGAGGGGTAATATCAAAAGCATAGTAAACAACATGTGAATTTTCGGGAATAATTCGTACTTTGCGTATAGTTTTGTTCTCATCAACCCCTTTCATGTAGTGGGCTTCATCTTCACTTCTAAGCTCAATGGAGATATCTTTTGTCGCAAAATCAAAAGTTGAAGTAGGGGTTGTTACATAAAAAGGGATACCGTTATCGTTCGCTGCCAGTGCTTTGAGGTAAGTTCCTGTTGTATTTATCACACCATTTGCATTTACACTATCAGCTCCCACAATAACCATGTCAATTTCACCTTTTTGCATAAGGTATCCGCTTGTGCCATCAGATATTATCGTATATTCAATTCCATCTTGAGCGAGTTCCCAAGCACTGAGTGATGCACCTTCATTTAGCGGTCTTGTTTCATCAACCCATACATGTACGTCTATACCTCTTCTTTTTGCTTCATAAATCGGAGCAAGTGCACTTCCGTCATCTAGCATAGAGAGCCAGCCTACACTTGAGTGCGTCAAAATATTTATCTTTGTTTTGCCACTGTTTTTTAAAATATCTTCTATGATTTTACAACCATGCTGTGCTATTTTTTGACTCTCTTGCACTTCATTGTCACTGAACTCTATCGAATATCTTTTCGCCTCGCCGATTACATCAGATGAGCCTCTTAAATGATCTACCATGATATCAATCTTGCATGAAAAATTGAGTACGGATGGTATGGCTTCTTTGATAAGCAGAACTTTTTTTTGCAGTTTTTCAAAGTTGCCTTCAACTTCTAAAGCTGTTATATATACGCCAAATAATGCTATACTCTTGATAACTCCCGCACCACTTACCGTCATATTTTTTATAGCTCTTGCAACTTCTTCTGTAGTTGTGAGATATTGTGTGTGGTACTCAAACGGAAGTATTCTTTGGTCTACTACCTCCAAACACTCGTCAAAAAAATCATTGTTTAGCCACACCGCTCTATAGTTACCCTGCATTTTATAATCTCCAAAATTTTTCTATAACCCTCTGTTTAAAAAATTGTATCATAATTCATTTTATAAAAAGCGAGGATGGCAAGATGGGATGGACATGTCAGCATGACTTTAGAGGGTACTGCAAACTTCTTAAAAAAGAGTGTGTTCCGGGGATTAAAGGATGCACTCTTAAAAGCAGTGAATATATCTTTAGCACTGGAAATTTTGAAGATGATAAAAAAGCGGTTGAGGGCAAAAAAGAGGAGATAGATTTTGCTGCGTTAGCAAGAAGCAACTAGCTCCAAAAATTAAGTGGATTAGGATGTAAAAACATGTAGTTTAAATCTTTTACTAACTTTCTAGACAAAACTCTTCGATTTGAAAATCCTGTAAAATTTCCGATTTGAGAGTCAAACTTTTGGTTATTTTTTGTATGTATCTCCAGTCTTGTGGGATGTTCAGGTGCGACTAGATTGTATATCCCCTTTGTCAACCCTTTTTCGAGTATCTTTTGAACGATATTTATAACATCGTCTCTATGAATATAGTTTACAAATCCGTCGCTAAAATCAGTCGCACTTTTCCATCTTCCGGCAACTCTATCCTCGCCCATAAGACCACCGAGTCTAAGAACTAAAACATTCTCTTTTGAGACTAACACCAAATCCTCAGCCTCTTTGATAAGGGATGTTTTTGTGATCTCTGCACACTCATCCACATCAGAGTCAAACTCCTTATATACCGAGGTAGAGCTCATTAAAATAAGATTGCATTCAGGTTTGGTTAAAGCAGCTATTTTTTGTAGAGTATCAAGATAGTTGTCTTTTGTGTGGATAGCGATTATTATGGTGTCATTTTGCCAGAAAGCGGAAGAGTCTGTTGTGCTTTCTCTTGAAAAACACTCTACGTTAAAATTATCTGAGAGCTTGTAAGATAGCGGTTTTCCAAGCCAACCGCATCCTATGATTCCGACGTTTTTTTTATTTCTCATTCGCAAGTTTATTTGTGTTAAAACTTTTTTTAATTACTATCATTTCATAGAGCGAAACTTCAGGCAATGCCTCTTCTATAAGTTTATCCGTATCGCTAAAACGACCCTTCATCTTCTCTATATCTTTGTAACCTTTTGGTTTGATCTCATTTGTTATAGTTCCGACACTTACTGCCCAAATAATTACAAGCATCGCCCATACACTCTTTTTTGCATCAATGTATACGCCTACAAAGTGAAATACTACGCTCAGTATAATTGCTATGATAAGAATAACTGTTAAACTCATTTTATTAATTGCTCCCCTCTTGGTTTCATCTCTACTCCAGTATTTTCAAGCATTTTCTCGCCTAAGCTTCTGACGCCTATAGTGCCTAAAAGCATAAGTACAGAAACAAGCAGTAAAAAGAAAATAGCCATTGCATATCTTTTAAGAATTGCTTTCATCTATTTTTGCTTCTCTTTTTTGCTATCTTCTTCTAGTTGAGGCTCGCTTCCTATCCAGTCAACACATCTTGAAGTATGAAAATCTCTCTCATAGTCATGATGTTTGAAAAGATGATCTTCCAGCTTCCAGCCAAGCTCTTGTGATAGAAGTACTGATCTTGAAACCGTTCGTCTCATTTTGTTCTCACAAATAACAGTCTCACCTGAGTTAAAAATCTTTTCAACCCCATCCATTCTTTTTGTTGTAAGAGTGTAGTGAAAGCCAATCATGATAGATACAACGACACCTACTGCGAGTATCCCTTTTTTAAAGGCACCTTTTGGCATAAAATCTCTCGTTGTTACAACTGCCGTTACACTCAATATAAAGATACCGATGATTATATATACTATCTCTAATTCTAAAAAAAGTCCCATTTCTATTCCTTAATTTCCATATTTCTCTTCCCAAGTCTCAAACTCGGGTGTAAAGTACTCAATGCGTACCTTTTTAAACTCTCTTGAACTATAAAGAGGCATGTAGCTCTTTGCTTCTATCTCTTGAGCCATTTCGGCAATTATTGCGTTTGTCTCTTCTGTCGTTTTTCCATGAACCATCGTAAAGAGATTGTATGACCAATTTGGATATTTTGGACGCAGATAACAGTGAGAAACTGCACTAAATGCCGCCGCCTTTTCTCCTATCGCCTCTCCGTTTGCTTCATCCACATCCCATACAACCATTGCATTTGCGCCAAAACCGGCTTTTCTATGGTTAAGTATAGAAGCAAATCTTCTCATAACGCCTGCTTCTTGAAGCTCATTTAAAATTTTAAAAAATGTATCATAATCAATATCAAGTGTTTCAACTATCTTTTTAAACGGCTCTTTAACCATCTCTATATCGTACTGAGCGTATCTAATAACCGCATGATGAAGCGGAGTTAGCTCTATATCTGTATGTTTTACTCTTTTTACTTCCTCTTTTTTCTCATCTTTTCCGGTTGTATTGAGCTTTACATTTATTTTAAAGAGTTTAAGTGTCGGTAGTATGATGTAATCCTCAGCACCCGTAGCTTCTGCCAAAATTTCAACTGTTTTTTCTAGCCCAAGTTTAGAGTTTGGAGAAACTGCAACCGTAAACCAGATGTTAAAATCATGATTTCTTTCATAGTTATGCGAAATGCCCGGATGGGAATTTATAATTTTTACGGCATCGCTTATCTTTTGGGATGGAATTTTAAATGCTACCAAAGATGAGATATACCCAAGTCTTTTAGTATCAAATATCGGCGATGTTTGACGGATAATATTACCCTTCTTCTGTTCTTGCAAAATACTAAGAACTTCATCTTCACTCATGTTCAATTCATCCGCTATTTCCTTAAAGGGTCTTGCAACCAAAGGAAATTTCTTCTGAATTCGTGATAAAATTTCGTCTTTCATCTCTTATAATTCCGCCTGCACTTTTATATTTTGTTTTGTCGATTGTAATCTAATTTCAATTAATCCAAGTTGATATCTATCAATAAGAGTTTTAAAAAAAGTATGATATTATGTCATACGATAATATAGAAGAAAAGGGAAGAATGAGCTATTTTCCAGCTTTTTTAAAACTTGACGATAAAAAGATTTTAATCGTCGGGGGCGGCAGGATAGCTTGTGAGAAGTTGGGGCATCTTTTAGATTTCACTTCAAATATTTCTATCATTGCAGTTGAATTATCTGATGAAATGAGTGCTATTATAGAAGGCAGGCATCTTCATTTTGAAAAAAGATGCTATCAGAAAGGCGATATTAAAGATTTTGCAATCGTCATAGTCGCAATTGATAATATTCCTCTTCAAGCAGAGATATTTCAAGAGTCAAAAGAGTACGGTTGCCTTTGCAACTGTGTTGATTCTGCAGAATATTGCGATTTTATCTTCCCGTCGTATCTGAAAAAAGACGACTTAACGATTGCCGTATCTACTTCAGGAGCTTCTCCTGCAGTTGCAAAGCAGTTAAAAAAGTATCTTCAACGTTTAATTCCCTCGGATATAGGTGAATTTTTACAAGAGATGAAAAAACTAAGAGAATCTCTGCCAAAAGGCAAAGAGAGAATGAAAATGCTTGAAACAAAAGCACAAGATTATTTTAATAACCGGAGTAGTAAATGGATGTAAAAAAAGCTTTGATATTTGGAGTTATAGCGGCATCTGTTGTTTTGGGAACGCTATCTATGAAGAGGGCGATGCCTGATGCAAAAGAAGATCGAATATATGAGGCTATAAAAGTTTATAGTCCTTATATGCTTGAAAAAAGAATCGGCGGGTTGGAGATCGTCGATAAGCGTAATGGTCAAAAAGAGAAACCAAGCGCTGCAGAAGTTTTTCATAGACAAGACGAGCTTGATAAAAAGTGGGGTAAAGAGTACCTGAAAGTCGAAAATAATGAGCTTATCGTAATGGGTGAAAATAATCAAACAATTACAAGAATTTTTATCGAAAATGAGAGTGAGAGAAAGTTTTTAAAAAGATTCTTCGGAATCTAATCTCTCAGTTTCAACGAGAGATAGAGCGCTCCAAAAAGCACCGCTACCGAAACACTATAGAGAGCCGTATAGTTGAAGTAGTGTAAGATTGCCCCTCCGGCAATTGAGAAAAACATCCCCAAAGAGACGATATTCATCTGAAGAGCAATATAAATAGGTCTTTTATCCGCAGGTGCGATTTTTAGTATAAGGTTGCTTGATGCAATACGGTTTCCGTCCATTGAAGCCCCTATTAAAAAGAAAATTAACATATACTCGTAAATGGAAGATGCACCAAATGCCAAAGCTGTTGCTGCTATTTGAAGAGAGATAGAGAGCCTTGCAGTCAATATGTTTTTTCCCTCTCCGCTGAGTTTCCCCCATAAAAAATTACTTACCATCGCACCTATCATCTGAGTTGTTATCAAAGATCCGATAGCGACACCGTCCAGTTCTATTTTTTGCTGTGCATCCAAAATAATAAATGGAAGAGCAATTAGGTATCCGTATGCCAAAAGAAAGGTGCTTACTTGAATTTGTAAATTTTTATCTGCTTGTAAAATCGCATAAGAATTTTGTAAAAACTCTTTAAAGGAGCTCTCTTTTTTAGAAACTTCCTCTTTTATCGGCTCATCCACTAGAGCAAAAGCGATATAGCCAAGACCCATAATAAAAGAACTGATAATAAAGAGATATCCGTAGCTTTGCGGAGCTTCAAAAGATTCTAAAATCCAAGCAGCAAGTGCACCGCTTAAAAGCCCTCCTGCACCGCTGAAAAACTGCCTATATGCCATAGTTTTACCGCGAAATTTATGACTAAAGATTTTAGCCATTATCTCTCTAAAGTATATTGCGGCAAAACCGGCACTAAAAGAGAAGATAAATAGCCCAAAGCCTATTGAAGCAAGAGTAATATTTGGATAGTTGTCGCCAAAAATTATGATGGTAACACCGATAAGAAACCATGCTAAAAATCGAACAAAAAATATACGGCGAAGATAAGGCATCATAAGCTTGTAGCTCTGTGCATGAAATGCGGCAAAGAGCTGTACCACAACGGCTCCGCCACGAAGAAGTGCCGCAAAAAATCCTACAAGCATGGAACTGCCGCCGAAGTAGTTTACGATAAGAGGCAAAATAGTAGATGGCTCGGCAATGGTCGTACCTATTGCCAAGAAGAAACCATGTAATATGTTTTTTACATGGCTGGAAAATTTATCCATTTAGTTTTTCGTAAGCTTCATCTATGCTGTTAGCTTTTTGTGCTACAAAAAGATGGATAGCCGCATTTAATCGTGCAAGTTTTAAAAACTCGTCTGAGGGGTTGTTCGTCTGATCAAGCGACTCTTCAATTGTTATTCTCTCCCATGACTTTGTGTAGTTGATGCCGTAACGTTCCGGTTCAATGATAAACTCTTCAACTTCACCGTCTCTTACAAGCCATAGTCTTCCTTTGCTGAAGAGTTCAGGCGTTCCCTCATTTCCTTGAATCAACCCAAACTGCTTATATCTGTCGGAGAAAACCTCGACATATTTTTTTACATACGGCTTATGAAATACGCCTGTTATGGCAAATTCGCTAGAAGCTACATGTGTTAGTTTTTCTATCGTATTAAGTCCGGTACGAAGCCCAAGACGCATGCGAAGCGGTGTTAGCTCATGCATCTCTTTAAAAAAATGTGCTCTGTCAAAATAGTGAACATTCTTAGAGAGATCCATTCTTGTTGCCACCTCTTTGAGCGTAATTCCGGCTTTTGCAGGTGCTAAATCATCACCTACGACTACAAGATTTAATCCGGAATTCTCAAGCACTTTCGCAACAAGGGGAAAGATAAATGGATTGTTTACTTTTCCGTCAAATGGATAACCAAGTTCTAAAGAGTTAGGCACTAATGTTTTTTTAATAAATCCATCACATGCTTCAACTACGCCTCTAAACTCGTCCGTAGTCTCCGGTTTAAGCCTCCACCCAAGTAAAAAAGCGGCAATCTGCTCGCTGTGAACCTCTTGTTTTAAAACCGCTTCCATCATCTCTTTTGACTCTTGCAAGGTTAAATCTCTATTCCCTTTTACGCCTGTTCCTACCGCATGAATATATTTAAAAAAATCCATTTCTTTTCTCTGCTTTTACAATTTTTTTTATTTCTCGGTATGATATAATCATTTGATTAATATGAGATAATAAAAGGTATTTTAAATGTCAAATATAGTTTTAGTTACAGGTGCGAGTTCCGGCATGGGAAGAGCAACAGTAGAACTTTTAGCAAAAAAAGATTTTATAGTTTACGCCGCGACAAGAGATATAAAGACATTCATAGATTTAAACGATAGCAATATAATTCCCGTAGAACTCGATTTGACAAATCAGCAAAGCATAGATAAAGTAATCGAGCGCATAAAGCAGAAACATAAAAAAATTGATGTTCTTGTAAACAATGCCGGTTACGGTTTGGTTTCAACCGTAGAAGATGTAACGGAAGATGAGATGTACAACCAATTTAACATCAATGTGTTTGGGGTTCTGCGAGTTTGTAAAAGTGTAATCCCTTTAATGAGAGAAGAGCGTAGCGGAGTCATCATAAACATAAGCTCGTTTCTTGGAAAAATCGGTCTACCGCTTTTGACTCTGTATAACTCTAGTAAATACGCTGTTGAGGGCATAACCGACTCCTTGCGTTATGAGCTAAAAGATTTTAACATTAGAGTTCACTCCATAATGCCAGGTTTTTTTGACACGAAATTTGCACGAGAAAATCTTGTTACAAACGCCAAAACATTCGATAAAGAGTCCCCGTACGCAGCTCTTGTTTCAAATTTGGCACCGATTGTAGTAGATCAGATAAACAACGGAAACAGTGCTTTGGAGGTGGCGGATATGATTTTAGAGATAATCCAAAACCCAAAATTCAGTGCTCATGCAACGGTAGGGGATAAAGCTAAAAAATTTATTCCTATGAAAAAAGAGTTAAGCGATGAAGATTTTGAGAGGCGAGTAGTGGAGTATTACAACTTATAATGGAGAGCCTGTTTTTTAACATTACCAGCACGAAATATAGAGTTACAGAGCTTTTAAATAGTGAAAATGAGTATATTAAAAGAGTAGATATTTCAAACGGAATCTTTTTTTTAGATATACATGTGACTCAAACTAAAATCCAAACCCACTTTAAAAATCTTGATAGAATGGTAGCGATTTGTGTTGTAAAAGAGGGAACTCTTAAGATACATGACAATATTGAAAAAAGTGAGTTTTATTTAAACCAAAACACCATAAATATAGTCGCTTCATCCAAACAAGATTTGACGATTAGTACAGACGAAAATGAGAACAGAGATGTTTTCATACTTTTTATTGCAGATTTTTTTCTAAAGAGATATCTGAGTACAAATCCTAACGAGCCGATAGATTTTTTATACAATCTGCTTAAAGAAAATATTACATGTAAACTTATAAACACTCAACCCATTGACGCACTCAGCTTATATATAATTGACAAAATAATAAATATCAAGCCCTATTCCACGATGAAAAGCATTACATGTGAACATAATATTTTAGAATTTATGATACAAAGACTTAACCTGTTGGACATGGCAGATAAACACTTAGCCGATGATGAGCTGTGTATATCTAAAAATGCGAAAGAGATCCTGCTTAAAAATTTTACAAACCCTCCGACTATTGAACTTCTTGCTCACTTGTGTGCTACAAATGAATCAAAACTGAAGAAAGTATTTAAAAAAGTGTATAAAACCACGATTTACGAGTATGTACAAAAACTTCGCCTTGAAAAAGCAAATCTGCTTTTAAAAGAGCAGCTCTTAAATATCGGTGAAATAGCAAAAGAGGTGGGATATAAACATCAAGGACACTTTTCAAAGCTATTTTTTGAGACTTATGGAGTTTACCCGAAAGATTTACTTAAAAAAAATTCATAAAATCCTCTTAGTGCTAAAATAAAATTCTTCTGTTGCTAAAAACGACTTGATTGATATCTCTTTTTTGCATATACTTAAAATATCAAATTGTAGGAGAAGATAATGTCAAAAGTAGTTTTAATCACAGGTGCAACTTCGGGAATGGGTGAGCTTAGTGCAAAATTTTTAGCTGATAATGGTTACACGGTATATGCAGGTTCAAGAGATGAGAATGTAAAAGTCGGCGGTGGAAATCTAAAGCATGTTTATATTGATGTTACGAAAACTCAAAGCATAAAAGATGCTATAGCTTCTATCATAAAAAATGAAGGCAAGATTGACGTGCTTGTAAACAATGCCGGTTATGGGCTTTTAGCAACGCTTGAAGAGGGAACTGACGAAGAGATTTTCAATCAATTTGATGTTAATGTTTTCGGGCTTATAAAAACTACAAGAGAGGTGCTTCCTTACATGAGAGAGGCAAAGAGCGGAGTTATCATTAACATCAGTTCATTTTTAGGAAAGATGGGACTTCCACTTCTTTCTCATTATAACGCTTCAAAATATGCGGTTGAGGGGATTGTGGACTCTCTTAGATTTGAAACGCTTCCGTTTGGTATAAGAGTGCACTCTATCCAATCTGGGCTTTTTGGTACAAACTTTGTAAAAAAAGGGTTAGTCGCAAATGCACAAACGACAAGCCAAAATTCTCCATACAAAGATTTGGTAGCTCACTTTGTTCCGATTGTGGCAAAAGCTATTAACGAAGGACCAAACCCACAACCGATTGCCGATGCAATAAAGCTGATAATAGAAGATGAAAATGCTTCTATCTCTGTACCTGTCGGTGCTGAAGCTGTAGCATTTGTTCCATTGAGAAAAGAGCTGAGCGACAAAGAGTTCGAACAAAAAATCAAAGATACTTTTGAGATTTAGATGAAAAAGATACTCTTTTATGCACTCATTCTTGCAGCTACGGTTCTGAGTACAATTTTATTAATAGCATTTTTGATGCCTAAAAAAATAATTCCAAACTATAGCGATGAAAAATTAAGAGAGTTGGCTTTATCAAAGGGGCTTAAGCCCGTTCCTTCTTCATATGAGGAGCTGCTAAAGTTGGTAGACGATGTGAAGAATCCTATGACACCCGAGAAGATAGCACTTGGGTCTGAGCTGTTTTTTGATACAAATCTATCGAAAAACAGAAAAACCAGTTGTGCAACATGCCACTCTTTTGATAAAGATATTCAAAACAGAGGGGTACTTCTAAGCACGCTTATGGCAAAGAATCCTGAGATTACAAATTGCGCGGCATGTCATCTTAGGGATCAAAGCGGGGTAGATAGATTTACATTTTCAGAAGGTGACAGCGGCACACAACATCCAAATATGCTAAATACACAAACTATTCTCAATACCTCTTTCGCAAAATATTTCACATGGAGCGGTGAAGTGCAGAGCATACAAGAACAGAGCGCAAACTCATTTCAAGCGCATTACAAAATGAATTTAACGCCAAAAGAAGTAGAGGAGCGAATAAAAGAGAACCCAAAATACGCGGCACACTTTGATGAGGTCTTTAAAGATGGCATAAGCTTTGAAAATACAACCAAAGCGATAGAAACATATGTCAAAACTCTTACGACAAGAAGTGCCTACGATAGATATTTAGAAGGGGACAATAGTGCTATAAGTCATGAAGCAAAAAGAGGTTTGGCAAACTTTATAGGCTTTGGATGCAAGGGATGCCACAATGACATAAGCTTGGGAGGTCAAAGTATACAAAGATTTCCGCTAAGAGAATTTGCACAGGTTTATGACTTAAAACTAAATTTTGAAATATTTCCAGAACTAAAAAGACTTGATAGCGAATTTCCTTTTGAAAATAACGGCGGATATCTGGGTAAAAAGAACGAGCATCTTTTTCGTGTACCGATTTTAAGAAATGTTACAAAAACTTCTCCCTATTTTCATAACGGAGCCGTGCCTAAAATAAGAGAAGCGGTGGATGTTATGGCAAGACATCAGCTCGGTCGCCATTTGACTCTTTCTCAAATAGATGAAATTGTGGCATTTTTACAAACGCTTGAAGGCGATTTAGTCGATTACGGCATAAAAGGTGAAAAATGAAAGCCATATATATAAAAATTGCGGTTTTTGTGATGTTTTTTACGGGAATATTACAAATGAAACTCTTTGGCATCGCTTGGGAAAATTTTAGAATTATTCAAGCTCTGCATATTGCTGTTTCTATTATAGTTATGCTCTTGTTAATTACCCCTTTTATTTATGGACATATCTATAAATACTCTTTTGTCAAAAAAGTAAAAAGTCCGGAAGGATGGGTTTTGCTAGGTTCATTTTTGCTTCTTTTGTGCAGCGGAATTTATCTATTTTTTATAGGAAATCGCGGTGGAGACCTGTTTGGAACTATCTCTTTTAACACTCATCTCTATGGCTCATTTCTTCTAGTTCTCTTTTTTATATACCACACAATGAAGCAGCAAAAACCAAATCTGGGGTTTGCGATGCTTTTGGTGTTGATTGTTTCTCTGAATCCATCTTCTGTTTATGCAGATACTACAAAACTTTCTCAAATGAAAGTAGAGAGCAAGAACGGTTCTTTTCACAGTGAAGATTGGACAAACTCTGCAAAATGCAAATCCTGTCACAGCGATATTTTTGCCCAGTGGAGTGACTCCAACCACAAACATATAGCAGGCTCAAATCCGTACTATATGGCGATGGAGACTTTGGCTGGTGAAGCAGAAGGCGAGGAGTTTCGTAAATGGTGTATGGGCTGCCACAATCCAAGTGCGATTACAATGGGTTTTGGAAAAACGACACATGCCATGGATGGTAATTTTTTAAGTAATGATATTTTTGAAAAAAATGCAAAAGCACTTACCGATGATTTTAAAACACATGGCAATTTCAGGCTGGAAGAGGGAGTTTCTTGCATCACATGTCATCAAATTACAAAAGCTGAGGGAAGCGGAAACGCTTCATACACTATTTCACTTGATCGCAAGAAATACGCATTTGAAGATAGCACTTCAAAAGCCGGACATTATCTTAGTGAAAAACTTATTAATTCAAATCCTCAAGTTCATAAGGAGAGTTACTCAAATCCGCTCTACAAAGAGAGCAGATATTGTGCCTCATGCCACGATGAGTTTCATCCAAAAACAGATGTGAAAATAGTATCAACATTTAAAGAGTGGGAAAAATCACCATACAACAACCCAAATGATAAAAGCAAACATAAAACATGTATAGATTGCCATATGACAAATCTTGAAAATGACAAATTCGCACCGCTAAGCGGGGTTTCTACAGATGGCGGAGTTGTAAAAAAAGATGTGAAAGTTCACTATTTTGCAGGTTCAAACCACTTTTTATCAGGGCTGAAAAATAAAGTACATGAAGAGCAAACCATACAACTGCTCAAAACTTCCGCGAAACTTGACGTAGATATAAAAGATTCAAAATTAGTCGTCGGCGTTACGAATGTCGGAGCGGGACACCATCTTCCTACAGGTGTTGCCGATTTTAGAGAGTTATGGCTTGACGTGACTATAACGGATAAAAGCGGTAAGGTTATACTCTCTAGCGGTAAACTAAAGAGTGACGGAAACATCCAAGACGGCAGCAGATTTTTTCAAAAAGTGTTCGGTGATGAGAATGGCAAACCGGTGGGACTGCTGTTTTGGAAGTATAAAATATTGCTTAGCGATACAAGAATAGCATCAAAAGAACGAAGAGTCGAGAGTTATGAGATAGATAAAAATGTGATTTATCCGCTAAGCGTGAATGTAAAATTAAACTTCCGAATATATCCTCAGTGGGCAACGGATGCAGTTAAAACAATTTATCCAAACCTTCCAAATCCTCCTGTTCTTGAGTTAATCAAAGTAACTAAAGAGTTTCAGTGAAAATTCTCTTTGGCTTGCTTTTACTATCCTCTTTTGCTTTTTGTGAACACATAAGGTGGCAAAATGATTATGAAAAAGCTCTCATGGAGGCTAAAAAAGAAAAAAAAGAGATACTGCTTCTGATATTAAAAAAAGAGTGCGCAAAATGTAAAACTATCTTTACTGATATTTTTAACTCAAAAGAGATAGAGGAAAAGATTAACGAAAAATATATATCCGCAGTAGTCTTTTTTGAAGATAAAAACAGTTATCCGATTGAACTTTTTTATACGCAACAGTTTCCTGCTCTCTTTTTTGTATCAAAAGAGGATGAGTCGTTCTTAGAAAAACCGCTTTTTGGGGAATTTACAAAAGAAGAATTAAAAAAGAGTTTATTGTAGAAAGTATCTAGATACTAAATAAAGTATCTAGATAGAAGAAAGACTAGTGACGCCCGCCGCTTTTATCTTTTTTTAACTCTTCAACAATAGAAGATCTTAGATTTTCAAGCTCATTTTGAGGTACATGGTCTTTAGAACATGTTATATGCTCTTTCGCAACTTGAATCGTAGTAGAGATTTCTTTATTATCAATAATTTTCTCAGCTATCATTGCATTTGCTTTAAAGTGTGTCATTCTCCACCCATTTTTTTCACCGGCAGACTCGACAGCCTTTAAAACACTTTTATTACCGCGATCTCCTACATAAACAGCCGTTTTGCATAGAGTTGCGTCACCGCTCTCCATGTCAGCACTTTTATCTGCGCCTACAGTTGCACTACAACCTGTTATTAATGCCAATGTTGCAACTGATGCAACAACTATTGATAGAACTTTTTTCATATCGTATTCCCTTTCGAATTTTATAAAAATTAATTCTATTTAAAAAAAATTAATTAATCAATGATATAATAACAAATATAAAAAAAAATTTAAAAAGAGTTACTATTATGCTCCAAGATATCGTAATTGTTCTTGTTATGACTGTTCCTATGTTTATGTTTTCCGTATATCCTGGAATCAGGGCTGGAGAATATTTAGAAAAAAAATATGCTTTGCAGGAGAAACAAAAACGTACTGCGGTGATCTCCGTAACTTTCCTATTTTCCCTCACTCTCTCGCTCTTCTTGCACTACTTTTAACGATATAAAATCTACTATATATAACCATCAAAAAAAGAGAATAAATTTGCCCAATGTTTCATAAAGTTACAGAAATAATAAAAGTAACCTTAAATTTAAAATTAAGTAAAAAAATTGATTTATATCAATAAACTTTAAACAAAATAGGACTAAACTTCTCTTGATTCTGAAAAATTTAGTAAGTGAGGGAGAAAGTAATGGTTAATGAAGCTTTTGTAGCACAAGACATTCTTGTCGATGATTTCTTGACAATTTTCGTATCTTCTACTCTTGTTTTAGTATTTGGAGGATTCTATGTTGGTATATATACGGCTGTAAAAGTTAAACTGCTTAAAACATGGACTATGCCTTTTGCATATCTATTTTGGGTATTAACAGGCTACTGTTTATACTTAATGGGGAGTTTGATGCATGTTAATGAACTTACAGCCAAGGCTTTAGTTGTTGCTGCAATTGGATTGTTATTGCTTCCACATGCAGTTTATTACATGCAAGATCGTGTTCATGAAGAGAATGAACACTAACTTAATATATATTAACTTATAATTTATAGGAGGCTATAGTGGCTAAAAAATCCGTATGGAGTGATAATCGTTTCTGGCAACGTACAGCAGCATGGATCACGGGATTTGCATCAATTCTTTTGATTTGGTTGACATTTGATACAAATGCACAAATTGCAATGGGAAATGATTCAGATTTAAAAAATGGTGTAACTAAAAGGGTTCCAGGACCTACAGTTATCAATTATAAAATTACTTATGAAATGGACAAAAAGCGTCAGCACGAAGTTCCTGTTATAGGTGAAAAAGAGAAATTTTTCGGTAGAGATGATTACTCGGAAGAAGAAGCTACAGAGCTGCTTCATTTAGGTAAATTAGGTTCTCAGTCTAAAAACTGTATGAACTGTCACACACTTCTTGGAAATGGTGCATACTATGCTCCAGACTTAACAAAAGCTTGGTTAGATCCGGCATGGGGTCCAACAGGATCAATGCAAGCTATGACAGGCAAAAGCACAAAAGAAGAGGCGATGGCTGAGTTTTTACAAAACCCATCTCAATATCCTACTCATGCTCGTATGATGCCAAATCTTGGTATTACTGCTGAAGAGGCTAAAGGTTTAGTTGCTTTCTTAAAACATATGTCATCAATAGATACAAATGGTTTCCCAAGAAACTTTGGAAAAATTCAAGGAGCAGTAAATGGCAAATAGTTATTTAACATCAGAATCAAAAAAATTAGCAACATGGTATTTTACGGTTGCTGCAACTCTTTTTGGTGCACAATTACTTTTTGGTCTAGTAGCGGCTATCCAGTATGTAATTCCTGGGTTCTTATTTGAAATACTTGACTTCTCAGTTGCTAGAATGCTACACATTAATGCGCTTGTTGTTTGGATGGTTTTTGCAATGTTCGGTGCTGTTTACTGGTTATTACCGGATGAAACTGGTATTGAAACTGTAGGTATTGAAGTAGGAAAATTACTTTTCTGGATATTTACCGCTGCTGTTACTGTAGTTGTTCTTGTTTATTTATTTATTCAAGTTGGACCTGCAGATGCTACGTCAATATGGTTTATCCATGAAGGTCGTGAATATATTGAAGCTCCTCGTTGGGCAGATATAGGTATTACTGTAGTTGCACTTGGTTTCGTTGCAAATCTTTTCTTAACTGGTATGAAAGGTAAGCGTTCAGGTATCGTTACAGTTCTTATGGCGGACATGATTGCTTTTGCCGGTTTATATTTAACAGGTATGTTCTACACGGACAATATCTCAGTTGATCAATTCTGGTGGTGGTGGGTTATTCACCTTTGGGTTGAAGCTACATGGGAAGTTTATGTTGGTTCAATCGCTGCTTATGGTCTAATCACTATGATAGGCGCACATCGTCAAGTTGTTGAAATGTGGTTATGGATTGAAGTAACTATGTTATTTGGTTCAGGTATCCTTGGACTAGGTCACCACTACTTCTGGATTGGAACACCTGAATACTGGTGGGAAATTGGGGCACTTTTCTCTGCTCTAGAACCGTTACCTCTTGTTGCTATGTTTATTCACGTTCTTTATGACTGGGGTAAAATGCAAGGAGAAGAGAGTGCAAAAGGTCTTGATAGATCTGTAATTACAAATAAACCAGCATTTACTTGGTTCGTTTTAAATGCATTCGGTAACTTCTTAGGTGCAGGTATCTGGGGATTCTTCCACACGTTACCACAAGTTAACCTTTATACACACGGTACACAGTTTACATCTGCTCACGGACACTTAGCGTTCTTTGGAGCTTATGCAACTATTCTTATCGGTATGATGTATATTGCAGTTCAAGGTAAAAACGGTATTAAAGTACTTAATAACTCAACATCAACTATTTTTGCAACTAGCATGATTGTTGGAGGTGTTGTTGGTATGACTGTAGCACTTACAGTTGCAGGATATTCAGATGTTATTATCTCTCGTGCACAAATGGGTGCTACATGGGCGGGTTACTTTGATGCTCAAGCAACTACCTGGTTAACACAAGGTATGGTTTGGAGACTTATTATGGGTGTTGTAACATTCGTAGGTTTCTTTTTCCTAGCTAAAGATTTATTGACTATCGGTAAATCTAATATTCATGTACGTTAAGGAGAAATAAGATGAATGCAATGTTTGAACCATTCGTAGACGTAGTACCTAGTTTTTTCGGTACTTTGGCTCAAGGTCCATTGACTCTAACTATCTTTCTTCATACTGTTATCGTACTTCCAATGTTTTGGATTTACAAACAAGAGAAAGCTCGTTTAGAGCAAGAGGGTAATTAAGTTATATCAGGTGCAGGGCCCTCGGGCCCGCAAAAATATCTATTTTAGAAGGAGAAATAAAATGAGATTGAACAAATTAGTTATGTCAGTAGCTGCAATGGCAGTTGTTACTTCAGGCTTACTTGCTGATACATCTGCTATGGATGTGGAGAAAGTTTTTGAGAAAGAGTGTCAAGGTTGTCACGGTCCTAACCATGAGGGTGGTGTTGGTTCTGACTTACGTCCGGCTGTTACAGCTAAGAAAAATGCTTATGAACTTGCTGCAACTATCTTAAACGGTAAAGCAGGAACTGCTATGCCTCAATTTAAAGAGAAGTTCTCTAAAGCTGATGCGGATAAAATGGTTGATTATATTCAACACTTTAAAGGCAGAAAAATTAATCAACTTACTTTAGAAACAGTTAAAGAAGGCTGGAAAAAACTTAACGATAGAATGGAATTCTTTAAAAAATATCCAAATCCTGCTGACGTTAAGAAAAACACTGACATTTGTTTCGTAACTGAGCGTGATGCTGAGCGTGTTGCATTCGTTGACGGTACAAACGGTAAAATTTTATCTAAGCACCCTGCAGGTTTTGCTGTTCACGTAACAGTTACAAACAAGCGTCAACCTCGTTATGCTTACTCAATCTCTCGTTCAGGTTTAGTAACAATGTTCGACTTAAATACTCCGGGTCAACAAAAAATTGCTGAAGTTCAAGTTGGATCTGAGTCTCGCGGTCTAGCAGTATCACCGGATGGTAAATTCCTAATGGCTGGTAACTACACTCCGGGTGGAGCTATCCTAATGGATGCTATGACTCTTGAGCCATTAAAAGTTTATCCAACTTCAAGCGTAATCAAACCAAACGGTGACATCGATTCATCTCGTGTTGCAGGTATTTTCGACACTCCATATGGTCCTTATATTGCATTCGCACTTAAAGATGGTGGACATGTTTACATCGTAGATTATTCTAAACCAAATTACCCAATCGTTGGAGATATTCCAAACATCGGAGATATTCTTCATGATGGTTTCTTAAATGAAGGTAAAGAAATTGGACGTTACCTATTCATCGCTTCTCAAGGAAGTGACGTTGTTGGTGTTGTAGACTTTAAAACTAAATCTTTAGTAACTAAAATCTATACAGGTCCAGCATCAAAACCACACCCAGGTCAAGGTTCTTCTTGGTTTAATGAAACTCTAGGTCAACAACTTGGCGCTACAGTTAACATGAACTTAGGTCAAGTAACAATTTGGGATGATCACTTTGATGTTATTCGTCACATTCCAACTGGTGGTGGCGGTCTATTCATCGGTACTTCTGAGCATACTCCATTCTTATGGGCAGATAACGTTCTTGGATCAAGCGATGTTTGGAATCAAGTTCACTTGATTAACAAACAAACTCTTGAGCTAGACAGAATTATCACTGTTGGTACAACTGAAGGTACAGTTACAGATCCTGTAACTCACAAAGTTCTATACAAATGGGAAGTTCCAACTGTTAAAGATGCTAAGGGTGCTGTAGTAGTTCCTAGAATCTTACACGCAGAGCCGGCTAACCATGGTCATTGGACTATGATTTCTGAGTGGAATGCAGGTCGTATTGGTATTTATGAAGCAGCAACAGGTAAATTTGTTAAATACATTACTGGTTTAACAACTCCTACGTTTACTTACTCTATTGAGCACAGACAAACAATTCCTGGTGCATAATTTGCGCTTTCTCTCCTTCGGGGGAGAATTTTTACGATTTAATATCCTCTAATTTTAATAAAATATCTTTTTTACAATGACAGATATTCATCAAATTTTTATCCATACATAAATTAAACAATATCCATAAAATTTAATTTTTTTGACATTTATAAGCCATAATTCAAGCTTTGTTTAGTTAGAATAATATATCAAACAAGAGAAAAAAATATGAAAAAAAATATATTAGTAGCCCTTAGTTTAGTTTCATTCTTATCTGCAAATGAAGTGGATGGGAAAAGGGTTTTTGAAACTTATTGTTGGGGTTGCCATCATCAAACCGCCGTAGCATTTGGTCCTCCATTTATCGAAATAGCTAAAAAAAGAAGCCATGATGAGATTCAAGCATATATTGCCAGTCCTGAATCCATGTATAAATCGTTTGGCTACAAACGAACAGTTATGACAAAAATAGATTTAAGTGATAAAGAGAGAGAGGCTGTAACAAAGTACGTGCTCTCATATAAAGGTAAATAATGTTTAGACTCTCAAACCTCATATCCTCGGTAGTCGAGGGAAAACCTGAAAGAGTACTTAATGGCGCTATTGCTATATGGAACTTTACGAATCGCTGTAATCTTTCATGTCTTCACTGTTATTCTAAATCAACTTTAGATGAAGTGGATACGCTTACGACAGAGCAAATTAAAAAAACAATTTTAGAAATGAAAGAAAACGGAATTAAGTTTATAATTTTCTCAGGCGGAGAACCGTTGACTAGAAAAGATCTCTTTGAAATAGCTGATTTTTGTAAGGAAAACGGCATCATTACTTATCTTTCAAGCAACGGTCTCTACTTTACAAAAAGCAATGTTCAAAGAATTGTAGATACTTTTAACTACGTTGGAGTAAGTATTGATGGTGATGAGCCAACGCATGATCATTTTCGCGGATTAAAAGGCGCATTTAGAGAAACACTTAAAGCTGTACAGCTTGCAAATGCAACGGGAGCAAAGGTCGGTATCCGATTTACAATTACAAAAGAGACAATAAATTCGCTGGAATATATTTTTGATTTGGCAGAGAGAGAAAATATTCCAAAGGTATATATTTCTCATCTTGTTTACTCCGGTCGTGGTTTAGATAACCTAAAAATGGATCTCTCAAAAGAGCAGAGAAGAAAATCTGTAGAGTTTATACTCGATAAAGCGTTTGAGTATTATAAAACAGGCAGAGACATTGAGATAGTAACCGGCAATATGGAGCAGGATGCAATTCTATTTTTAGACAGATTTGCTAAAGAATATCCTGAGCTAAAAGAGACAATGCGTGAGAGGCTGGTAAGCTGGGGCGGAAATAGTGCAGGACGCAAACTTTTAAATATAAACAGTGAAGGAGATGTTCGTCCGGATCCATTTTTCCCTATAACGGTGGGCAATATAATAAAGCAAAATTTTGGCGACATCTGGAAAAGCGGCGAGTTGCTAGATGAGTTACGTATTCATCCAAGAAAACAGCTAAGCGGAATCTGCAGTGAGTGTGAACAGATAGATATCTGTAATGGAGGCTCAAGAGCAAGAGCACATGCAATTACCGGTGATTTATGGAGTGAAGACCCATCGTGTTATTTAACAAAAGAAGAGAGAAGGATACATTAATTATGATATTAAAAAAAATAGTACTAAGTGCTTCGATAACGGCACTTTTTTTTGTAAATGCAGAGGCACAAAATTTCAATCAGATGCTTACGGCTTTTAAAACTAACGAGAAACTGTTTATTGTTGAGCGAGAGAATGAATCTTTAGCGATTATAGAGCAAGGGATGCCAAAGGGAAGCATGACAGGGGTACACAACATGAACCATGGTGTTGTGAAATTTGATGGCAAAGACGGATATGTTATCTCTCGCGACGGATATATAGTAAAGTTTGACCCTGAGAATGAAAAAATTATCAAAGAGTACAAAACAAGCGACAGTGCTATCGGTTTTACGATAGAGAAGAACTATATAGCGGTTGCAAACTATGCTAAAAAAAGCGTTGATATCTTAGATAGAGATTTAAATCCAATACAATCTTTTGAGACAGGTTCAAAGAATGTCGGTATTAAAACATATAAAAATTATCTAGTTTTTTCACAAATGGACAATGACAAAATAACCGTTCTTAAAGATAAAAATGAGGGCAGAGGTCTTCCGAGTTTTGAGATATACAAAGAGTTTAACGATGTTGGAGTTATGCCTTTTGACGCAATGATAAAAGATAATAATTTTATAACAGGATTCTTCAAAAGCGATTTTTTCGGTGTTGTAGATTTAGATACGATGCAATATTCAAAAATCAAAATTTTACTTGGGGATAAAAAGCCGGTTTTAAAAGTTCCACATTTCGGATTTTGGAGTATTAGTGACGGAAATGTCTTTATTCCTGCGGTTGGAGACAATAAAGTTTTAGTTTATACGTCAGATTTTAAATTTGTAAAAAATATAGAGACTGAGGGTCTCCCGGTCTTTACGGCACTAAGCCCTGATAAAAAATATATGGCGGTAACATTTAGCGGAGATAAATTTCCTGTTGTACAAATCATAGATACGCAAACGTTAGAGATTGTAAAAAGATTTGAGTTTGACGGAAAGGTTCTACATGTGAGATGGTCAAACAGCAGACCAAACCTATATGTGGCGGTTAACGATACAAATAAGATAGCAGTTATAAATACTAAAGACTGGTATTTGGCAAGAGAGTTGTTTAATATCAAAAAACCATCGGGTATATTTATTTACGAAGAGGCTAAGTAATGGGTAAAGTTTACTTAACGGGCGCAGGTCCGGGAGACATAGAGTTACTGACTCTCAAAGCACTTAGAGTTATTAAAGAGGCTGATGTAATTATTTATGATCGACTTGCAAATCCGGATATTTTAGAAGAAGCTAAAAATGGTTGTGAATTTGTTTATGTAGGCAAAGAGGATGGGAGACATATCGTTCCTCAAGATGATATAAATGAAGTTATCTATCAAAATGCCCTAAAGCATGAAAATATCGTTCGCTTAAAAGGCGGTGATCCGTTTGTATTTGGACGCGGCGGTGAAGAAGCACTTTACCTTTATGAGCGTGGCATCAAGTTTGAGGTGATTCCGGGGATTACATCTGCTATCAGCGCACCTGCTTATGCAGGTATTCCCGTAACGCATCGCGGAGTTTCTGTAAGTTTTAGAGTTGTGACAGGACATGAGTCTCCAAATAAAAAAGAGTCTCAGATTCCTTGGGAAACATTTAAAACAGATGATACGATTGTTTTTTTAATGGGTCTGCATAACTTACCGAAAATTTCTAAAAAACTGGTAGAAATCGGAAAGCCCCTTAGCTATCCATGTGCCGTGATCTCTAGAGGAACAACTGTTCATCAAAGTGTTGTTGTCGGAACACTGGAAGATATCGTTGAAAAAACAAAAGATGTTCCTACTCCTGCACTTATAGTTGTCGGAAAAGTTGTTGAACTTAGAGAACAGCTAAATTGGTTCGGGGACAATGTCTAAAGAGCTAAATACTTCAGAAGCGGTGCTTATCGCCCCCAATATATACTGGGTCGGCATGCATTTAAAAGATGACCCATTTCAGTGTCATCCATATCTGATAAAAAATGGCAATGAGTCTATTCTGATAGATCCGGGTTCTATGATAGAGTTTGATGAGACGGTTAGAAAAGTAAAAAATATTGTCGATTTAAGCGATATAAAGTATATTATACTTCACCACCAAGATCCCGATTTGGCAGCAGCCGTACCGGAGATAGAAAAACTTATCAATAGAGACGATTTGTTAATCGTTACTCACTCCAGAATGTCTGTTCTAGTTAAACACTATCTTATAAAATCCAGCTATTACGAGATAGACAAGCATGATAATTTTCTTGTGACATCAAGCGGATTTAGGCTTGATTTTTTAACGACTCCATATTGTCACTCTCCCGGTGCATTTGTTAGCTATGAACCGATTTCTAAAGTCCTTTTTTCAGGCGATATTTTTGGCGGTATAGAGGAGTCCTGGGAGTTTTATGCGGATGAGAGTTACTTTTTAAAAGCAAAACAGTTTCATCAAGAGTACATGCCGAGTAAGGATATTTTTAATTATGCGCTTGGCAAGATTGAAAAACTTGATATTGATTTGATTGCTCCTCAGCATGGATCCGTAATAGAAAAAAAATATATTTCATCTCTCATCAAAGATATGAAAAATCTTGATTGCGGGCTTTACATAGAAGAGAAATATAATCAAGAATTAATAGATATGATTCAAGAGCTGCAAGAAAAAGAGCAGGCTTTAAAAGAGCGTAATTTAATGCTCTCCGAACAATCTAAAAGAGCAGAAATCGGTGAAATGATTGGAAATATAGCTCATCAGTGGCGTCAACCATTGGCAATAATAAATACTTCGCTTGCAATACTCAAAGAGAAGAACAGGGCAAATATACTAAGCAAAGATGAGATATCGGAGAAACTAGAAAAAATGGAAAAGCGTGTTATATACATGTCTGAAACCATAGAAGATTTTATGAGTTATTATAGTCCTGATAAAGAGAAGTCTTGGTTTAGTATCTATGAAGCGGTAGAGAGAGCGCTTGAAATCGTCAATTTACAAGAAAATCGTAAAGGCGTAAAGATAAATCTTTCAATAAGCAGTGATTATAAGATTTATGGACTCATAAATGAATTTATACAGGTAGTCGTTTCAATTTTATCCAATATAAATGATTTAATTACAATTAAAAGTTTAACGCAGACAAATATAGCTATCACGCTTTATAAAGAGAACAGCCATGCAACTCTTACAATAGCAGATAATTGCGGTGGAATTGATGAAAATAGTTTAAGTAAAATATTTGATCCGTATTTTACGACAAAACATAAATCTATGGGAACCGGACTTGGGTTGCACATAGCAAAAATGATTGTAGAAGATAACATAGGCGGTCATTTGAGTGCAAAAAATATCTACGATGAACAAAACAAAAAAGTCGGTGCAGAATTTATTATAAAGATAAAAAATGAATATTGAAAAAATAAGAGATATATCAATTTTACTGGCAGAAGATGAATCAGAACTTCGTGAATCACTTTGTGAATATTTGCAAATTTTTTTCAATAGAATATACACCGCCGAGTGTGGAAAGAAAGCATATGATATTTACCTTCAAAAGAGACCTAATATCATTTTAACCGATATAAGTATGCCGAATTTAGACGGTTTAGATATGATTGCAAAAATAAGAAAAGATGATAAAGATACAAAAATAATTGTAATGAGCGCTCATTCTGAGCAAGAAAAACTGCTTCATGCTATAAAGCTTCACCTCGAAGCTTATCTTATTAAACCGATAAAAATGGATGTACTTAAAAAAGTATTGTTTGAAACAGTTGATTTAATCAGAAAGACAACAAGTCGAACGTATGCAACTGACAATATGTATTGGGATGGCTCAACAAATACTCTTTGGTACAATGCTAAAGAGATTAAGTTGAGAAAAATGGAAAACCTATTGCTTAAATTGCTTTTTTCAGAGCCAAGTTGCTGTTTTAGCGCAAAGAATATTTTTGAGTATCTTCATGAGGAAAAAGAGAGTAAGGAGTTTTCAACTCATGCTGTAACATCCCTCATGAAGCGAATTAGAACAAAACTGCCCGAAGATATTATTCAAAATATCTACGGCTCAGGATATAGGGTAACCTCTATTTAGATTAGTACTTCTCTAACTCATATTTTTTGTAGAGAAGTTCCGCTTCTTTATTTCCGCTTTTGATAGCCTTTTGTGCCCAAACTTTAGCTTCTTTAAATTTTTCTACTTGAGCATAAATTTCTGCCAAAGCATAATATGAACTCTCATCACCTGCCGCCGCACTCTTTTCAAACCATTCAGCAGCTTTGTCAAAATTTAAAAGCTGCATGTGAACACGACCTACATTTTGTTGTGCAATAGTATGTCCGCCATTTGCAGCACTCTCTAAAAGCTCTGCGCTTTTTGATACGTTTAAATCAGCACCTTCGCCGCTGTAATACATAAGTGCCAAATTGTACTGTGCATTTATATTGTTTTGTTTTGATGAACTATTCAACAGCTCAAAAGCTCTTTTTTTATCTTTTGTAACACCTTGCCCGTTTAAATAAAACATACCTAAATCGTACTGCGCAGTTGCATTCCCGTTATTTGCAGATTTTTCCAGCCACTCTATTGATTTTGAAGAATCCTGCTTTGTTCCTAAACCGTTAGCATAAAGATAACTCAAAGCGCTTTGTGCTTTTGCATCGCCATTTAATGCACTTTTTTCATAGAGCTTAAAAGCTGTCGTGTAATCTTTATTCTTAAAAGCCTTTAGTGCTTCATCCGTATTAGCCTCTAAATTAAGCAGTATTAAAAACCAAACCATTATAAACTTAAACATTTTTATCCTTGAAAAATTGATGCGGTATTATACATTATACTATTTAGAGTTTAGTATTAAAGCCACAAATCACTGAAGCAAATCTGCTTTAACTAAAAGGTCAACCTGATTTCTAACACACATAAATACCATACATGGCATTTTGATGCCAAAATCACTCATAAGTATCATTGAAGAGGCGCTGATTGATAATGTACCATCAGCAGAAACTATCTGAGCTTTTGCGATTAATGGTTTTTCTTTTCCATGGAAATTAAGCACTCCGTTAATGATATAACTGTTGTTGCCGTCTGCTTTTTCTATGCTTGAGATAGTGTAAGTAGCAAGTTTAAATTTATCTGATTCAACTTCTTTGTACATATTTTTATCTCTATCGCTTTTGTCACTCTTAAAGAGATTCATATCAACCCAAAATTTACCTCTGAGAGTTGTTACATCACCGCCATCCATTGTTATATCCGCATTTAGAGAGTTGTTTAACGGATCGATAGTGCTGTCCATAAGCATCTCGGTATGTGCCGCAACAGAGCCGCTCTTAAGTTGTAGATTTGCTGCAAGTAACGGTATTGTTAAAAACAGTGCCAATAGTATCTTTTTCATTTTCATTCCTTAGTGTAAAATTCTTGATAAAGCAATAGCTAAACCAAGTCCAGAGGCTATCCAGCCGACAAAAATCATCATAAAAGCAAGTTTAGAGAGATCCACCTCTTTGCTTAAAGTGGTAAAAACAACAACATTGTAATATGAAATAGTAAAAGGATAAACCATGGCTAGTAAAAGAGGCAGCTCAAAATATGAGAGTGAATAGCTGGCGATAAAAAGAGCGGCTATAAAGAAGTGCTGTTTTATCTTTGAGGCATCTACAAAGTAGGCCGCCACAAGTCCGGCAATATGAAAAATGGCAATTATTGAAGTCTCTTTTGACCAGATATCGATTCCTGCATGTCTTGATAGAGTTTCAAAAAGATTTGAATCCAAGAGTATCCACAACATCAATGGAAGATAGGAAATAAATGAGTAAGAGAGTGTTTTAGCTTCAGTGTTAACTTTATAATTTCTAAGAACAATAGCACAAAAGAGTGCAATTGATGTAAAAATAATTGCCATAAACACTCTATCATCAACTGCTGAAGTAAAAAAACATGTGCCAGTCGTATAGGCAATAGCAAGTGCAAAAAATAGTTCTCGCTGCTGTTTTGCTTTAAATAGGTAGATGCCTAAGGGTGCCATAAAACCAACGGCCAAACCCAAAAGAAACAGAGAGAAAATATTAAAGTCAGGATATAAAAATGATAAGAAGAGCTGCAAAGTTAAAGCAACAATTATCTTGTGTAGAGGATTTTTCAAACCCATCCAAGAAATACCGCTTAGCCAAGTTCCCATAACTCCGCCTAGAAACATTGGGAAAAGTGTCGCTAAATCTGAATTGTAGTGTGCAACTATGCCGGTTTGAACTATAAGAAGATAGTAGGTTAGTTCGAACCCGAGTAAGAGCGAAAGAGCAACGGAATAAATCATAAGCGGCTTTTAAATATAAGATAAATAAGAGCGTACGAAATGTCATAAAAGCCGACAAGCAGACCTAAAGCGTCTATCGTTCCCAGATAAAAGAGAGATAAGAAAATCGTTCCCGTAATCAGACGAGCCAAAGATGTCAGGTATGCCATAGCATGTGGCTCTTTAGTTATTCCGATGAAGTGCAAAATGCCCACAAATCCCATAAAACCAAATACTAAGTAGTAATGCGGAGCAAATGCAAATCCTAAAAATTCAAAAAGCAACGGTGCCGATAAAAAGAGTATCAGCGCACCCAAACCGTCTGATAAAAATCCGTTTAGATGATAAAGTTCTAAAAGAGAGAGCTTTGTTTTACGAATATTTTTAACGATATAAAAAATGAGACCGCCGACTGCCACAATTCCTCCAAACAGGCGAAGCCACCACATAGAAGTAACGTCTATAGTTGCAAATCCGGCTTCTGTAAAACCGGCAAGAGAGAGTGAAACAAAGATAATGGCAATAACCGCAATCCAAAAACTGATAAACTTCTTAGGAAGCGGATAGAAATATTTTAAGATACTAAGCGACATAAAAAATATACCAAGACCGATAGCCACATGTGCATGAGCGACAATGAGATCGTTTCTATGAAACGGCCAGCGGATTTCCGGAATAAAGAGTATATTTCCTTGAATCATTACAAACAAAAATGCCCAGATAGATATGACTAGGTAGGGTGTAGATTTTAAAGTTATATTTGCATCCCTGCACCACTTTATCAAAAGTGGAGCATAAGCAAAAGTGAGCCACTGATAAACCCACTCCTCAGTGTAAGAAAGCTCTCCTCTAAATATACGGGTTGCAACTGAGAGCGCATAACCTGCAAGCGGAATTATCCAAAAAAGATCCCATTTCGCTTCAAAATTCTCTTTTGCATAAAGCTTAATCATAAGATAAAAGATAGGGATAATAGTAAAACTCATACCCAAAGTGTTATCGCCGTGAGGTCCGATAAGGGTTTTTTCTACTTGTCCGTAAGTCGGATTCATTAAAACTAAGAGTGCCAAAGGTGCGACAAAAAGAAGTGCTTTTGATACCTTTACCCAAAGCGGTGTAACCTCATACTGCTTTATAGTTTTAAAAATAGCGACTATATAAAAAATGCCAGAAGCTGCAAGTATAAAATTTAACTCATAGGCAAAATCATAAAAAGGCAGACCACGCTGAACTCCTAAAGAGATAGAGACAACCGCCATAAATAAAAAGAGATGCCAAAGCAAAAAATAGTTTTTTAGAGGCTCTACCGCAACACCGAGATCTAGTTTATCTTTTGCAAAAAGAGCAAAAGGAAGAAGAGAGAGTGCTAGCATAATCGGACCGTAGAGCATAAGCGTTATATGAAGAGAACGTGTTGTTTGCGGATTTAACAAAGTCTCATTTAAGAAACCGAATCCTAAAAGTTGTGCTGAGTAAATTGCACCGACTAAAATAGAGCCTAAAAATATCAAAGCCCATACTGGTATAATTTGCTCTACTAATTTATAAAATTTGTCCATCTTTTAACCTAATGATTTGAGTTGCGTAATTTTCTATCTGCATGTCATGGGAAGCAACTACGACGGTTGTTCCTTTTTTTGCCGCATTTTGTAAAAGTCCGTAGACTATAGTTGAGTTTTTTGAATCCAAACTTCCCGTCGGCTCATCCGCAAAGATGATTTTCGGTTCGTTTATAAGAGCACGCGCGACTGCGACTCTTTGTCTCTGTCCGCCTGAGATTTCGTTTGGATAACGAGATGAGAGATCTGCTATTCCAAGCTCGCCAAGCACTTTGTTTATATTTTGCCTTTTGTTTTCTAGTGCGGCTAGAGCGATATTTTCATAAACGCTGAGATAGTTTATGAGGTAGTGAAACTGAAAAACAAAACCTATTTTACTCTGGCGAAAGTAGTCGATATTTGAGATTTCTTCAATACTCTCTCCATCTATCAAAAGCTCTCCTTTTGATGGTTTTAAAAGTGTTGAGAGGATAGAGAGAAGCGTTGATTTTCCGCTTCCGCTCTCTCCGCTTAAGAAGAGAAATTCACCGCTTTTTATCTCAAAAGAGAGATCATAAAGCACCTGCTCAACACCGTAAAAATGTGAAATATTAGATACTTTTATCATGCACACCCTTGATTTATAAGAAGAATCGGATCTGTTTTTGAAGCTATCCATGCAGGAATCAGTGAGCCAAACAGTGCCATTAATATGGTTGAAAACAGTACATACAGAGAAATATGCAGTGAAAGCGTACCGTTTACATAGCCTTGAAGCATCTCTATGTGAGGCAGCAGTGCTAATATTCCAAGGCTCAGAACAAGGGCAAACAGATATGCAGAGACGCTCATGACTAGCGTTTCAAAAAAGAGGTTTTTTATGATAAAAAGTCGACTTTTGCCGAGTGCCCGCATAATCCCAAACTCCTCTTTGCGGGAATTTACTATCATGCTCATAACCGAAGCGATTCCCATCAAACCCATGGCAAATGCTAAAAAAGAGATGACAAAAGATGAGTTTTCGATTATCTTAAACTGGTTGTACTCTTTTACGAAATTTTGCGTAGTTTTTACCTCTATTTCGCTATCCAAAGCAGAGATTTTTTTAACTATCTCATCTATCTGGTTAGGCGAATCGCAAGAGACTAAGATAAAAGAGGCAGAACGGTTAAAAAGTTTTCCGGCATCTTCTATATTCATAACGACTCCGCCCTCTTCAAAACCTATTTCACTGCTGTATGTGCCTGAAATTTTAAACTCTCTGTTGCCTATATTTATATCCGAGATTGAAAATTGCTTGGCTATATTCGTTCCCAAAATCACTTCGTTCTTTTTCGGGTATCCTCCGCTTGAGAGCTTATAGTGAGAAAAATGGTTAGATGTTGTTCCGTATATGCCTGCAATGGGGATATGACCGATGGGAGAAGCTCCGACAATCATGGCATAACTTGAAGATACATGTTCAATTTTTTCTATTTTATCCATCAACGAGATATCTACATTTGAGAAAAAAGTATCCGAAATGCCTTTTTGCGTGATGATGATATCTCCATCTGTTTTTATCATCTTTGAATACATTCCGATTATGCCCTGAGAAACCGAGCTGATTAGAAAAATCGCCATTACAGCTATGGTAATAGAGGAGAAAATCAGTAAACTTTTAAACCTGTTCTTGGTAAGTGCCTTTAGTGATATCACTTTTCAATCGCCGCTTTTAGTTCTTCTTTTCTCACAATAAACGAGATATGTTTAATTATGGAGTTTTCAACATGTAAAAGCGTAACCATCTCCTCTTTGCCCAAAACAGATTGTTCAAACTTTTCATCATAGTTTAGATACATTGGGTGTTTATATTTTCTAAGTTTTGGCAATGCAAACATTTTTGTAATAACGCTCGGCATTTTGTTTATATCTGCGATAAAAATAGAGTTGTGTTTTGTTAAATAGTCCGGACTTTTGGTATCTAAGTACTCATTTACCAAAGCTCCCGTATCTTTTTCAAAAGAAACAATTATGAGTTTTACCTCTTTTGGGATTTTTATCTCATTCCCATGCGGTGTTTCGTACTTAAACCCATTAAGCTTCGTGATAGAAGAAGAAACATTCAAAAAATCAGCATTTAATGCTAAAACAGATAAAACGAAAAATAAGAACAATTTATGCATAACAATTCCTTTAAATAAAAATTTATTATCTCCCTTATTTATTAATTGATAGTTAATACGGTTATTTCGCTCTTAGCTTTGTATCTGATATTTAAACCCCAGTATCCAAGACCGTTGCTTACATATAAAACAGTCTTATTGTGAGTGTATAGTCCGCTAAAATAGGGCTGAAAAAACTTGACTATTTTGCTAAACGGATAGACCTGCCCACCGTGTGTGTGTCCGCTTAGTTGAATATCAATGCGGTAAGACCCTACATGTTCTATGTCTTTGGGTTGATGTGTAAGAAGAATCGTCGCTAAATCTGGATCAAGTTTTGAAAACAACTCCTTTATCGGGCGTTTAATTCCGCATAAAAAACTGTATCTGTCACTAAGCCCTACCAGTTGCAGCTCAAAATCTTTTATTTTCAATTTTACTATTTCATTATCTAGGCAGATGATATTGCTCTCGTCCATGATACGCTTTAGTTCTTTAATGCCATAAACCAAATCATGATTACCTGTCACAAAGTAAGCTTTTGTTTCAAAGTTTTTAAATATTTCAATATGCTCTTTTAGATATATAGCCTTTGTCTGAAGAATATCTCCGGTAAAAACAATAAAATCCGGCTTTATATTATTTATCTTCTCTACCAATAGTTTAAGATAGGCGAGATTAACCTTTTTTGTAAGATGCAAATCTGAGAGCTGAACTATGCGTATCCCCATCATGTCACTGTTATAAGACTCATTTTTTATTGTGACTTCTTTAATGGGAAAATAGTTCCAACCGATTTGTAATGGCAATTTTACCTACCTTAGTTTTTGTATATTATGCTACTATTATTTAAACAAATCAAGGGTAAAAGAGCATGAAAGAGTTAAGATTAATAGTAAGTTTGCTTTTTATAGTTGTTGCTTTTTCAGGTTTTTGGTCTGGAAAAAGCCCAAAAGAGATAAAAGAAGATAATCGCAAGGAGAGAGTGGAGAGGTTAAAAACAAACAATGAGACACTGCAACTGCTTTACAAATATGCACCGGAAGCTAAAAATATGATACTTAACTCTTACGGATATGCAACGTTTAGCAATACCGGAGTAAGTCTTGTTCTCTTCTCGGCGGAAGGCGGCAAGGGAGTTGCACATGACAATAAAACTGGGATGTATACTTATATGAATATGGCTTCAGGAGGTGTCGGACTGGGTCTTGGCGTTAAAGAGTTCAGGGCTGTATTTTTGTTTAAGGATAAAAAAGCATATGATAGTTTTGTAAATAACGGCTGGGAGGCAAACGCTCAAGCTGATGTTGCTGCAAAATATGATGAGAGCGGCGGAGCATTCGGTGCCGCTGAAACTGTTGCTTCTGGGGTTAGACTTTATAAACTGACACAAAACGGTTTAGCACTTCAAGCTACCATCCAGGGAACGAAGTATTGGAAGGATAAAGAGTTAAATAAAAATTAAGTTTCGCTTAAGGTAACAAATCCTACAATTGTTTTGATTTTAAAAAAAAGGAATAGAAGATGAAAAAAATTTTAGTTAGCTTTGCTGCGGTTGTAGCATTATGCTCATCTGCAATGGCAGGCGTAAATTCTCAAACTGGTTGTGGTCTTGGTGCGATGATTATCAAAGATAATTCGACTGCGGTTTTGTTGGCGCTTCAAGCTACAACAAATGGTACTTCTGGGAATCAAACATTCGGTATTACATCGGGAACGCTAGGATGTCAAAAAACTAAGTTTGTTATGAATGAGCAAGCACAAGAGTTTGTCGCTTCAAACATGGATCAACTTGCAAAAGAGATTGCAGTGGGTCACGGCGAGAGTATAGAGACTTTGGCAGAGCTTTTAGCAGTATCTGACAAAGTGGCTTTTGCTACATCGCTTCAAGAGAATTACAACAGCATCTACACAAGCCAAAATGCTACAATGTCTGATGTTCTAGATAATATTTCTACAACAACTTTATAAAATAAATAACCCCGAAGATGGAGAGATTTTTCTCTTTATCTTCAACTCATTCTGCTTATACCAAATTTAGGAAATTTCCATTTTAAATAAATCTTTTTTATTACTAATTTTTTGCATTACTTTTTTAAATGCTTCCGCTCATATTTACAAACAAAAAGCACAAGAGTTGAATTTATCGCAATCAAGATATTGGAGTCTGCTTCTTCATAGCGTTGACGGAGTCAGCGAGATAGATGATGAAGCGTTTTTCTTTGCAAAAGATGGCAAAAGCAATGCACAAAGTGAGCTAAATGCGACAATTGAGGCTCTTTTAAATGAAACCACTTTTAATGACAACTCTGCTGCATGCAGATTTCCGGCTAGAAAAGCTTGGCTCAAAGAGCAGCTAAACATTATAGATTTTCCAAAAACAGATTGCAAAGAGTATGAGAAAGTTCTCAAACGCTTAAACCCAAAATCAGTAACATTAGTCTTTCCATCAGCTCATATAAACTCACCTGCATCGATGTTCGGGCATACTTTTTTACGCATTAATTCTGCTTATGATTCCAAACTTCTCTCTTATGCGGTAAATTATGCAGCAGATGCGAATCCCGATAAAGAAAACGCTGTTCTTTTTGCGATAAAAGGACTATTTGGCGGCTACTTCGGTAAATATTCTCTTCTTCCGTACTATGACAAACTAAAAGAGTATAGAGACAGCGAACAAAGGGATATTTGGGAATATGATTTGAACTTGAGTGAAGAAGAGACGATTAAGATGTTGAAGCATATTTGGGAGTTGAATGAAACTCATTCATACTACTATTTTTTTACCGAAAACTGCTCTTATAATATGCTTTGGTTTCTAGAAGCAGCAAGACCCGAGATCCATTTAAGAGAATATTTTAATAATCAAATTATCCCTCTTGAAACAGTGCATGCAGCAAAAGCAGAGGGTATTATAAAAGATAATTTTTACAGACCATCAAAGAGAACTACACTTTTAAAATATGAAGATCTTATAAAAAAAGAGTATCTGTCCATGCCACTCTTGCTTGTAGATTCAGATATTGGTCAAGAATATATTACTCTTAATGAAGATATGGATTTACAGCAAAAAAGATATATACTGGAAGCTTCGATAGAACTTTTAGAATATAGATTTAGCAAAAGCAAAATAAAAAAAGAGGAGTATCTAAAGCTTTTTCATGCCCTCTCAAAAGCAAGAGCAGCGCTTGGAGGCGGAGAAAAGATAGCTATTAAAACTCCTCCAAATCCAATAGAAAGCCATCAGGCTATAAGAGTTTCTTTAGGCGGCGGCGTAAGAGAGGGCGAATCAATAGGCTTTATAGGAATTCGTCCTGCATATCACGACTTAGAGGATAGCAGTTATGGTTTTTTACGAGGCACACAGATAGAGTTTCTTGATTTTGAACTCTCTTACTCGCAAAATAAAGCAGAGATTGAAAAGGCAACAATTCTCTCAATTGTTTCACTTGCACAAAGATCTGATTTTTTTAAAAATTTATCATGGAGAACTAAATTTGGCTGGGATAGAAATTCTCCTAGTGAAGAAGCAGCTTTTATAGGAACCGTAGGCATCGGACTTAGCTGGGGAAATGAACTTGCTTATGTCTATATGATGACTGATCCGCTCTTTTACCTTGATGAAAAGTATACCTCTGCCATAGGTGGAAGTATTGGATTGGTTTTTGACAAATACAACAACATGAGCACAATTTTAGAGGTGACTAAAAGATGGTACGACAGTGGATATGAACAGCAACTGGTAAATATTTCACAAACACTCAGAGCATCACAAAATGTTCAACTGAAATTTAAGTATGACTATAAAGAGAGAAGTGATTTTAAGATAGAGCATGAAGAGAATAGTTTTAGCATATATCTAAACTACTATTTTTAGAAGTTATTATTTTAGTTCTATTTGATATCCGTTAGAGATTTTTTTAAAATCATATCTGTAATATCCATCGAGTTCAACAACAACTCTGTAGTATCCATCATGATTTCCGATTCGCACATCTTTAAATATGTTTTGTTCATTCGTTTTTGTACTATTTTTTATATCTATTTCAGTACCTTTTTTGAAATCCATTACAATTCTATGTGGAGCTACAAGTAAAAAGTTTCTCATAATCTCGTCATTTGTTACTATTTTTAGACATTTGCCAGATGATAAAAGGGATAAATCTTTTATGGATGCGATAGTTGCATATCCTGACTCTTTTTGCTTTGTTTTATTTTTTGCAGGGACATCCTCTGGTTTATCAGATGAGGTGGCTTTTTGTGTTTCTATGAAAGTTTGTGATACAAAAACAGGCAGATGCCAATCTACAGAGTTGTCTAGTTCTATACTTTTATTTTCTATTGTTCCATCAAGATTTTTAAACTCTAATGTTACTTTTTGAAGTACTCTGGCTTGGGCAGGAAGAGTAATGGCGACTCTTTTTAAAGGCTCTTTATCTCTATTTTCATTTGATGATATAGGAAGATCTTTTTCCCCCTCGGAGGGGAAAAATGGATTTTCACGAGCATTGAGTGTAAGAAGCAATATGGCAGATATAAATAAAATTCTAATCAAAATTACCCCTAAATTGTTTGCATGTATTATATCAAGTTTAGTTACTATTTCGCAGAAATCTCTTTTAATTCAAAATACTCTCTTTGCAGTTCTGCATTCTCATTTTTCAGCCTATATATTTCACTCTGTAAATATTGTTCATAATCCTGAAGCCCTAAAAAAACTTCTAGAGAGTTTGTTCCGTACAAAATCATACCTATATAGACTCCCATTCCAAGAACAAGGAAGATAAGAAGTAAGAACTTTAGCAGAGATAAACCAAAATATTTCTCTGTAATACTCTGTGTGTCGTCTATCCCTTCAAAAAGTTCCTTGTTAAGCATGTGTAATTCTTAGTTAAAAAGTTTTGAACCCAAATATTCACCGTAAACTATCTCGTTTTCTATCTCTAAAAGGCGATTATACTTAGCAGTTCTTTCTCCGCGAGCAGTTGAGCCTGTTTTTATCTCACCGCAATTAAGTGCTACGGCAAAATCGGCGATAAAAGCATCTTCACTTTCGCCTGAACGATGACTCATAACGCATTTATATCCATTTCTTTGAGCAAGACGAACAGTGAGCATTGTTTCACTTACCGAGCCTATTTGATTTGGCTTGATGAGAATTGAATTTGCAATATCTTTTTGGATACCTTCATTTAATATACTTGCATTTGTAACGAAAAGATCATCACCGACTAGCTGAACTTTATCCCCTAGTTTCTCAGTTAAAAGTTTCCATCCGTCCCAGTCATCTTCGCTTAGGCCGTCTTCTATAGATACGATTGGATATTTTGAACATAAATCTACATAATAGTCTACCAACTCGGCAGACGTTACTGTTCTATTTTCACTATCAAGTCTATATCCGCCATCTGTTACTAACTCAGATGCAGCAACATCAAGAGCAATTGCCATCTGTTCACCGGCTTTATAACCTGCTGCCTCAATTGCCTGCATGATTATTTGAATAGGCTCTTCATTTGAACTTAAATCAGGTGCAAAACCGCCCTCATCACCAAGCGCGGTATTGTGTTTTTTTGCTTTTAAAATACTTTTTAAGCTATGGTAAACTTCAGCTGAAGCTTGAAGCGAAGTAGCAAAATCTTCAAAACCTACAGGCATAATCATATACTCTTGAAAATCCACAGAGTTGTCCGCATGTGAACCGCCGTTGATAATGTTTAGCATAGGCGTAGGCATAACCATAGCATTTGCACCGCCTAAATAACGATAAAGAGGAATGCCTAGACTTTTTGCAGCAGCACGTGCAACAGCCATTGATACGCCTAGAACAGCATTTGCACCAAGATTACCGTAGTTGTCAGTTCCATCTAGCTCTTTCATTGTTGCATCTATTACTGCTTGATTAAACGGAGAAAGACCTATTAATACATCAGCAATTTGGCTGTTTACATTCTCTACCGCTTTAAGTACACCTTTGCCCATATATCTGCTGCCACCGTCACGAAGTTCTAATGCTTCTCGTTTTCCGGTACTAGCACCCGATGGCACAATAGCACTCTCTTTTGTTCCGTCACTTAACTCTACCGTTGTTTTTACCGTAGGATTTCCGCGAGAATCCATTACTTCAATTGCACTTACATTATCTATAAACATTATTTATTACCTCTTTAGTATTATTTTAATTTTTAATGGTTTAAAGGGTTAGTCATCAACCGTTTCTTCAATCTCATCACTGTCCATGGTCATAAGATTATTTATACCCATAGCCGTTTTAATTTTTTCTTCTATTTCAAGAGCTAACTTTGGATCTTCTTTAAACTTAGCTTTAACATTTTCACGTCCCTGCCCAAGCTTTATATCTTCATAAGAGAACCAAGCACCGCTTTTGTCTATTATATCTAGTTTTACACCGTAATCAACGAGTTCACCCTCTTTGGATATTCCCTCACCGAACATTATATCAAATTCAGCTTGACGAAATGGAGGTGCAACTTTATTTTTTATAACTTTTGCTTTAACACGATTTCCTATTTGGCTCTCTCCCTGTTTAAGAGACGCAATACGTCTAACATCAATGCGAACTGAAGCGTAAAATTTAAGTGCATTTCCGCCTGTAGTTGTCTCCGGAGAACCATAGCCCATCATACCGATTTTCATACGAATCTGATTTATAAAGATAACTGTACAGTTCATCTTATGTAAAATACCGGTCAATTTACGAAGTGCTTTTGACATGAGGCGTGCTTGTACGCCCACGTTTTGATCCGACATTTCACCTTCGATCTCAGATTTTGGGGTAAGTGCCGCAACCGAGTCGATAACTATTAGATCAATAGCACCGCTACGGGCAATCGTTTCAACGATGTCAAGTGCCTGTTCACCGTAATCAGGCTGAGATACGAGCAGATTATTGACATCTACTCCAAGGTTTTTTGCATATCCGACATCAAGTGCATGCTCTGCATCTATAAATGCACAAACACCGCCTGCTTTTTGGCACTCTGCCGTTATTTGAAGTGCTAAAGTCGTTTTTCCTGAACTTTCAGGTCCATATATTTCAACAACTCTGCCTTGTGGTACTCCGCCGATACCGAGTGCTAAATCAAGACCGAGAGAGCCTGTGCTAATTGATGCTATTGGAACGATTTCCTTATCTCCAAGTCGCATTAAAGCACCTTTGCCAAATGCCTTATCAATCTGTTTCATAGCTAAGTCTAATGATTTTTGTTTATTTGCGTCCATTTTCGGCTCTCTTTTATTAAATTTAGACTTATTATATGTTAATTTTATATTTTCATTTAAAAATATTGCAAATTGACATATTTTTTATATAGAAATTCCATATAAATTGGTGTGATTTTATCCTTATTTGGTTAAAATTTAGTTTATATTTGAATCTCTATTTGTATAGGTAATGAATTTGAAAAAAACACTTATTGCTCACTCACCGGATGCTGATGACGTATTTATGTACTATGCCATAAAATTTGGCTGGATAGATATGGAGGGTGTTAAGTTTGAGAATATCGCAGAGGATATTCAAACTCTTAACGAAAAGGCACTTGGCGGTGTTTATGAAATAGTGGCTATAAGTTTCGCACTTTACCCTCATATTAGAGAAGATTATGCTCTTCTTCGCACTGCAGTAAGTTTCGGTGACGGTTATGGTCCTAAAATCATTAGAAAAAAAGATGTTAAGCTCAAACGCAATTTCAAAGTTGCCCTAAGCGGTGAACACACGACAAATGCGATGCTTTTTCGTATTGCTTATCCTGATGCAAGAGTTACTTATATGAACTTTTTAGAGATTGAGCAGGCCGTTCTCGATGGCAGGGTGGATGCAGGTGTTTTAATACATGAGAGTATTTTAACTTACGACAGCGAGCTTGAGGTGGAGCGTGAGATGTGGGATATTTGGCAAGAACTATCAGGAGGAGGTCTTCCTCTTCCTCTTGGGGGAATGGCGATTAGCCGCTCGATCCCTCTCAATAAAGCCATAGAGTATGAAGCTACTTTAACAAAAGCCGTGCATGTCGCAAGAGAGCATAAACACAAACTGTCTCAGATGCTTTTAGAGAGAGATTTGGTTCGCATTGATGCTCCGACACTTGATAAATATCTTGAGCTTTACGCAAACGATGACTCTATAACACTAAGCGAAATTCAGTACAGAGCGATAAATAAACTATTTGAGATTGGCTATAAACACGGCTTTTACGACTCTCTTGTAAAAGCTCAGGATTTTATGATACCGACTGAGTATAAAGAATTGAGAAACTCATAATGGAAGCAAAACTCATAACGTTAGGGATTGAAACATTTAAAGTAGCTCTGCTTCTATCACTTCCGGGACTTTTAGCCGGCATGTTTATAGGTTTAGCGGTAAGTATATTTCAAGCAACAACGCAGATTAATGAAATGACACTCTCGTTCATTCCTAAGATTATCGGTATTGTAATTGTTGTAATTTTGACAATGCCGTGGATGTTAAACACCATGATAGATTTTTCAACAAATATATTCAATATGATGCCGACCTTTGTAGAGTGATGAAAAAACAGAGTATCAACTTTTCTAAATTCTCCTCAATTAAAATTGGAGAAGAGTTGGATGTTTCAATACTTGAAGATTGCACAGCAGAGCATAAAAATCACTATATCATAGGTTCATGTAATAATATCTTGATAGGCAAACAACCACCGCCACTTCTAAAACTCTCTAAAAAATATGACTATATAAAAATAGAAAATAACTCTCTAAAAATCGGTGCTGCGACACCATCTGGAAAAATTGCTTCGTTTTGCAAAAAAAATAATATTGCAGATTTCGAGTTTTTATCACATCTTCCGGGAACTTTAGGCGGTCTTGTTTTTATGAATGCAGGGCTTAAAGAGTATGAGATATTTAATAACCTTATTTCTATAAACACATGTGGCGGTAATTTAAAAAAAGAAGAGATCTCTTATGGATATAGATTTACCGACATAAAAACTCCTATTTTAGAAGCCGATTTTGAACTCAGATTTGGATTTGATGAAGAAAAACTTGCAATGTTTAAGGCTATGCGTTCAAATCAACCCTCAAAACCAAGTGCCGGAAGCTGTTTTAAAAATCCTGAGGGAGATTATGCGGGCAGAGTTATTGAAGCGGTTGGTTTAAAGGGTTTTAGAGTCGGTGGAATGGAGTTTAGTAAAGAGCATGCGAATTTTTTGGTCAATGTTGAAAACGGAACTTTTGATGAAGCAATTTTTTTGATTCAAGAGGCACAAAAAAGAGTTTACAAAAAATTTAAAATTTGGCTTGAATGTGAGATAACAGTTTTAGATAAAAGATATATGGGCAAGAACTCGCCGCTTTTAAATCCCTACAAAGAGTAGGAATTAAATAGGCAGAACCCTGATTTTTTTAGAAAGTTTCTCTTTTAGGGTTGCTTCGATTGCATAAAGAGTTCCTGTAGCAGAACTTGCACATCCGTTACATGCACCTAGATATCTTATGTAAACATCTACATACTCTTCAGTTGGTTTTACATCGATAACTTCCATATTTCCGCCATCCATTATAAGAAATTGACGAACATTCTCATCAATTACGGCATCAATTGCTTTAATTTGTTGCACCAAAGTCATTGACTCAAAACTGCCTTTTGAGCCTGCATCGGCTGCTGCTTTCATCTTCTCTTCATCCATCTCACGACGTGTATCTCTTAAAATATCCACTAGATAGTACTCCCTTTTTTCATGTCCACCCGGTCTTATACAGCTTTTACAAAAACCACCGGCTTTCGTATAATCAGTGATCTGCTCAATCGTTGTTAAGTCGTTTAATTTAATAACCTCTTGCAGAGTTTTTAAACTAACTCTAGCACATTCACAAACGATAATTTCCTCTTCAAAAGTTCCTGAATCGACACCCATGTAAAGTCCCGCAGCCTTCTTGATAACATCGTAAGCCATAACCGAACAGTGCATTTTTTGAGGCGGAACTGCCGGAATCTCAGGACTGTCACGAAGAGCAAACTCGACATCGATATTTGTAATCTTTACAGCTTCTTTGACGGTTTTTCCGATACAAAGCTCAGTCATAATATCTGAACTTGCTATCGCCGTTCCACACCCAAAACTTTTAAACTTAGAGTTTACGATTATGTCTGTTTTCGGATCTACTTCCCAGTAAAGACGCACCGCATCTCCACAACTCTCTGCACCGAAATCGGCAACGATAAGTCTGTTTCCGTGTTCGGCTGCTTCTTGTTCCGTAATCTCGCCTTGATGATTTGGGTTATTCATCAGCGTTGTTACTTTATTTGAGTACGCATCCCATAAAGATGCACCCAGTAAGTCATTTTTTGCCATGGTAGTAATTCTCCTAATTTTTAATGATGTAATTCACAAGCTTTTGACTCTCCGCCGGGGGTCGGTCCAACTTTTGCATAAGAACTTGAAATGGCACGAAGTCTCAAAACCGCTTTTTTGAAATGCTCTATCGTATAATCTATCTCTTTGTCCGTAGTAAAACGGCTAAGACTCAAACGAATGCCCGTGTGAGCAAGTTCATTGTCGGCTCCAATAGCAAGCATTACAGTATTTGCCTGCAGATCTTCACTTGCACATGCACTTCCGGTTGACGCGCCGATTTGATCGTTATTAAGATCCCAAAGCATTCCTTCGCCCTCAACGCCTCTAATAGAAATAAGTATCGTGTTTGGTGTGCGGCTATCACGATTTCCCACAACGAACGTATCGCTTAACTCTAAAAGCGCATCTTCAAGACGATCTCTTTTTGCTCTTATTGATGCCATTTTCTCTTCTATGTTCGTAGTTGCAAGTTCAATGGCTTTCCCCATTGCAACTATGTATGGAACATTTAGCGTGCCTGAACGGCGACCGCCCATATGCTCACCGCCGTGTAAAAACGGAGAGAGTGGCTGAGAATTTTTTATATATAGAGCACCGACACCTTTAGGACCGTGAAATTTATGTGCCGACATCGAGAGAAAATCTACATGTACATCTTGGAGATTTACAGGGATTTTACCTACGGCTTGAACGCCGTCAGAGTGGAATAAGACACCTTTCTCTTTACAAATTTCGCCAATCTCTTTGATAGGATTAATCATTCCCGTCTCATTTGAAGCCCACATAACAGAAACTAAAGCCGTTTTGTCTGTTATAAAACTTCTTACCACATGCGGTTCTACTATTCCTTGATGGTTTACAGGCAAATATGTAACTTTTGTACCCTCTTTTTCTAGTGCTCTACATGCAGAAAGCACAGACGGATGTTCAACCTCTGTAGTAATAATGTGATTTTTATCACCGTTTACTATATAATCGTTAAATATCGATTTTAAAACCCAGTTGTTTGATTCCGTTGCACATGATGTAAAAACTATATCATCATTATCACTTGCATTGAGTGCTTTATAAACTTGGTCTATCGCCTTGCTAAGCGCAGGATGAGATGCCGTACCAAATTTATGAAGTGAGTTCGGATTACCGTATATTTCACTAAAAAATGGCTGCATAACTTCTACGACTAACGGGTCAACCATCGTTGTAGCATTATTGTCTAAATAAACTTGCATATTTACCTCACTCAATCGAGTTATTTTTAATTAAGACAATTTTTGTCTTCTTTGTATTTTTGATATCATAATAAGTTTGTTATTTGATTAAGCTTAAATGAAACTGTACTTATGGAATATTTAAGCTATAATTATATCAATATAACCAAAAATAGGAATAATTTATGTGCAATTTTAACAAACAAAATGACGATACAAAAGCATTTATACATCTTTTAATGCAAAAATGTGCAGAAGCAGTCGGTGGCACTAACTATCTTTTAGGCTTGATTGAAGCAATGAAAGAGAAAAAACCAAACGCTCTTATACATAGCGCATGCAAGATTGATTCAAAAGAGCTTGTAATCAAATGGAATAAAATAGTTTTTAAAGACAAATTTGACATTTTGGAAGAGATTGTACGCTCTCACAAAAGTTCAGAAAATCAAGATTTTAATCTACTTAAAAATGATAGCTTAAAAAAACAGAAAAAGATTTTAAACATGGTAAAAACTTTAACACCTATTGAATTTACGGTAATTTCAAAAGGCACGCAAGGTCATGAAGGTTTTACTTTTAAAATTTTTGAAACAGTTGAAGAAGGTTATGTAAAGATAAATCCTATATTTGCGGCAATGTTCTTTTGCTCAACAGAATATATGAAAAAAGCTTTAAAGTACGAGATTTAAATAATTGTTTTATATTCACCGAGCTTTAGATTTTCTACGCTAAAATCGCCAAAACTAACACGGTGAAGAGCTACGACTCGATTGCCGAGAGCTCCAAACATTCGCTTGACTTGGTGATACCTGCCTTCACAAATTTCCAATCTTACATGTAATGGTGAGAGTATTTCCATTTTAGCACTAAGAAGCGGTTTTTTTTCTCCCTTTAAAAAAAGCTCTCCGCTTGCAAAGATATCTGCCTCGTTGCCCTTAAGCGGCTCGGCAAGTGTTGCTTCGTATACTTTTGCCACATCACTTTTTGGGCTTGTAAGTTTATGATTTAGCTCTCCATCGTCAGTAAGTAAAATCGCTCCGGTAGTGTCCGCATCTAACCGCCCGATTGTTGATATTTTTGGATTTCTTCTCTGCCATCTTAGAGGAAGCATAGAATATATAAGCACTCCACCGTCACTGTGTGAGCAGATTACGCCACTTGGTTTATTCATAAGAATGAGCAGGCTTTCATTATCAAGCGGTTCATTTTCTACTGTTACATCGTTATGATAAGCTTTTTGTGTTACGTCAAAAACCCTAATGCCATCTACACATACTAAATTTTTTTTCAAAAATTTCTTTACTTCACTTCTTGTACAGTATCCAAGGTTTGAGAGGTGCGCATCGATTCTTTTGTAACTATTTTGCATACAAATCTCTTTTTTAAAAAATCTTATCATCTTTTGGGTTAAATTATATACAAAATAGAAAATGCTATAATCCCGAAAATTAAGAAGTAAAATCTAAGGAACTCTATATTATGGGACAAACTATAACTGAAAAAATATTTTCTGAGCATGTCGGAAAAGCTGTTTATGCAGGAGAGATTATTCGCTGCGATATCGATATGGTTATCGGAAATGATATTACTACGCCTATCTCTATCAAAGCTTTTGAAGATAGCGGTGCGACAAAACTTGCAAATCCTGATGGGTTTTCCATCGTCCTTGATCACTTTATCCCTGCAAAAGATATAGCATCCGCAAATCAAGCCAGAATTTCTCGTGACTTTGCAAAAAAATATAGCCTAAAAAACTTTTTTGATGAAAAAGATATGGGGATTGAACATGCGCTTTTGCCTGAAAAAGGACTTGTAGTTCCGGGCGACGTTATTATCGGAGCAGATAGTCATACATGTACGCATGGAGCACTCGGTGCATTTTCTACGGGCATGGGCTCAACAGACTTAGCATTTGCTATGGTTACCGGTGGAAACTGGTTTAAAGTTCCTGAGTCTATCAAAGTTGTTCTTAGCGGAAAACCCGGTAAATATACAACCGGAAAAGATATCATCCTAGAAATTATCCGCATGATTGGCGTTGATGGGGCACTTTACAGAACTTTAGAGTTTACTGGAAGTACAATTGAACATCTCACGATGGATGATAGGTTTTCTATGTGCAACATGGCGATTGAAGCAGGTGCAAAAAGTGGGATTGTAGCTTATGACAATATCACGGAAGCGTTCTTGTCGGATAAAAATTTAGCTCGTACGCCTAAAATTCATCACTCTGATGTAGATGCTTCTTATGTACAGATTTTAGAGATAGATGTTGCAAATCTTGAACCGGTTATCGCATACCCGTTTTTACCGTCAAACGGTCACAGCATAACTCAAGCGGTAAAAGATAAAATCAAAATAGATCAGGCATTCATAGGAAGCTGTACAAACGGAAGACTAAGCGACCTTAAAGTTGCTGCAGAGATACTAAAAGGTAAAAGAGTTCATCCAGATGTTCGTCTAATTGTAACTCCCGGAACGCAGATGATACTAAGAGAAGCTAACAAGCTCGGATATATAGACATAATTGTAGATGCAGGCGGAGTTGTAAGCAACCCTACATGTGGGGCTTGTCTTGGCGGATATATGGGGATTTTAGGAGACAATGAAGTGGCTGTTTCAACAACAAACCGTAACTTTGTCGGTCGTATGGGAAGCAGAAGCTCAAAAGTCTATCTTGCCAACTCTGCAGTTGCGGCCATTTCGGCAATTGAGGGCTACATTGCAGACCCTAGATAGAACGATATAAACTAATATTTAAATGTTTAAATATTTTAAGTCGTCAGATGGTAAAATGCCGAAAAATACGGAGGAAAACAATGAAAAAAATATTACTGGTTCCGGCACTTTTGCTAGGAACTCTTGCATTTGCACAGGATTATAACTATGAGGTTACGCCTGTTATAGGCTATAACATTGCTGAGGGAAATCTCAACTTGGATAATCAGGTTTTATATGGTGCAGAAATGCAATATAACGGTTTTAATTCACCGATTAAACCTGAGTTAAGCATTCTTTATACAGATGCGGATTACGAAAATTCTACAATCAGCACGGACATATATCGTATTGCATTGAACGGTGTTTATGAGTATGGCAAATTTGGTATGATAAAACCGCTTGCAAAAATTGGTTTCGGTTATGAAACGATAGATAAGCATTTGGCAGATAACAGAGACGGTGCATTTTTTAATGCGGGTATCGGTGCAAAAGTTCCTTTTACGGATGCAATCGCTCTAAAAGTAGAGTCTGTTTACATGCTAAAAAACAATAACAGCAGATTGAATAGCAACCTTGCACTTTTGGCGGGTATCAACTTTGCATTTGGACCAAAAGCACAACCTGCTCCTGCTCCTGCGCCGGCACCAAAAGTAGCTTCTGAGCCTGTTAAACAAGAGGTTACAAAAGCTGTTGCACTTGAAAAAGTTATGGAAGTTAAAGCAGCTGAAGTTTGCCCTCCAAAAATAAACTTACATATCAACTTTAAGTTTGATTCTGCTGAAATAGAGCAAGAGTCTGTTGGCCGTGTAAATAAATTTGCGGATTTCTTAAAATGTACACCTGATTACAAAGCAAAAATTATAGGTCATACTGATAGTATCGGCTCTGAAGCATACAATCAAAAACTTTCACAAAAACGAGCTGATGCAGTAAGAAATATGATTATCAAAGATGGTGTGCCATCTGATAAAATCACTACATCTGCAAAAGGTGAGACTGAGCCAATAGCTACAAATAAGACCGATGAAGGTCGTGCAGAAAATAGAAGAATCGAAGCAGAGTTAACTAAAAACTAAATGCTAGATATTCCTTGCGTCATCTTTGCGGGTGGCAAATCAAGCCGAATGGGAGAAGATAAATCTCTTCTTCCTTTTGGCGGTTTTAATACGCTAACAGAGTTTCAACTCTTCCGTCTTAATAAAATTTTCAAAAATGTATATATTTCCTGTAAAGACAAATCAAAATTTAACTTTCAAGCAGACTTTATAGAAGATATAAAAACTTCTTCTACTTATGCGCCGACTGCCGGGTTTGTAGCTATTTTTGAACATTTAACATGTGATAGATTTTTTGCCCTTAGCGTAGATACCCCCTTTCTAGGTAAAAATGAGATAGGACAACTTATTAATGCAGATAAGTCCGACAATGACGCCACTATCGCCAAAACGGCAAGTGGCATGCAACCGATGTGCGGAATTTACCATCGCTCAATAAGTGAAAAATTTAATCAGATGCTCAAAGAAGAGAATCATAAATTGGGATATTTGCTTAAAAATTCAAAAACAATTTTTGTAGATTTTAAAGATGAAAAACCATTTCTAAATCTTAACCATCCGCACGAATATCAAGAAGCACTCGCTCATTTATCAACTATTTGATATAATCTTTACTTAATAATTTTATTAGATTTCTTACAAAAATGTAAGAAATTTTCTGTCTCGTAAGAGACAAGCTTTAGTGCCACAGCGGCTAGCGTAGCAAAATGGGCTTTGCTCATTTTGCGTTCTATAGGAAACGAGAAGATATGAATTTAACGCATTTAGATGAGAAAGACAGACCTAAGATGGTTGATGTAAGCGAGAAAAATTCCACGACTAGAGTTGCCGTTGCCAGCGGCATTATAGAAATGAGTCAAGATGCTTACAATGCTATAGTTACACAAAAAACAAAAAAGGGTCCAGTGCTTCAAACTGCCGTTATAGCGGCTATTATGGGAACAAAAAAAACAAGTGAACTTATACCGATGTGTCATCCGCTCAACCTAAGCGGAATTAACTGTGATGTTGAAGAGTTGGCGGAACTCCCCGGGTTTAAACTCACCGTTACGGCAAAACTGACAGGTCAAACAGGCGTTGAGATGGAGGCATTGACTGGCACAAGTATCGGGCTTTTGACTATTTATGATATGGTAAAAGCGATAGATAAAGGTATGATTATACGAAATGTGCAGTTAGAGAAAAAATCAGGAGGCAAAAGTGGAGATTTTGAGCGATAGAGAAGAGAAACTAGAACTTACCTATCCATGTTCTTGGTCCTACAAGCTAATATCTTCTGAGGTAGAGACGCTTCAGCAGGCGATTAGAGATGTTATAAATGAGAGAGAGCATAAGCTGACTCATTCAAAAAACTCCAAGGGCGGCAAGTATATAAGCATGAATTTGGATATGCTTGTACACAATGAAGATGATAGAAATTTTATTTATCAAGCCTTAAAGGCGCATCAACATATAAAAATGGTACTTTAAAAAAGGAGTTTACTATGGAACTACAAGAGCTGCAAAAGATTGATTTTGGGAATTTAAGCCTTCACGAGATTAAAGATATAACGTCGGAAGTTATCGGCAAGAGAACAAAAAACTTGCGAGATGAGCTAGAAGATCTTTTGTTACAAAAAGAGTTGCTTGAAAAAAATATAGAGAAAAAATCAAGTGAGCTTCAAGAAGCAAAATATACTATTTTTAATGAAATTGAGTCCATTATAGATAAAAATGATGCTCTAACACTTTCAAAACTTCACCAAGCAAAACTGCAGTCAATAGATCTTTTTGATCTACTGGGAGAAACGGTTGAGAGTGCTATCATCACTACACTTGAAAAATCAAAAGACAGCGAAGCTAAAAATACTATTGAAGAAATTATTAAAGAGCTCACTTTTGAAACTATCAAAGAGGGAACGCTTAACACGATAAGAGTGAGAAAAATTCTCTCTACTATTTTACACTCAAGCATAGATATAGCCGAAGCGTCATCAAATTTTTCAGAAGAGATTTTAGAAGCAACTCTAAAAGGCATGAGAGGCGGTCTTATGCAGTCTATTGATAGATTTAAAAAAAGATTGGCATATATGCCGCTTGAGGCAAAACATATCCTTATCGAAGATTATGATACGATAATGCAGGATTTAAATCATACAGATGTGCTCTTCTCGCAGGTTGTCCAAAATATAGCAAATGAGAGTACGAATGGCACAAGAAAAACTCTTTTAGAGATTAACCAAAGAATGCACTATGATCTTGAAGAGTTGGTGCATATGTCAAAAGAGACTGCACTTGTCATGAGAGAAAAATTCTCTGCATTTGCAAAGACAGCGGTGAAAAAAGCCGATACCGCACTGCATTCAGAGAGTGCAAAAGAGGCAAAAAGAATGGGTATACAAGCTTGGGGTGTTGCAAAAACAGCACTTAACAATGCTATTAAATCAGCGAAAAACAAAATTGATTCTAAAGAGTAAAACTACTCTTTAGAACAAAAAAATTATTTGTAATAGTTAACTACTCTATCCATTTTTGATCCCATATTCAGAAGCAGCATGTCGGCTATAACCAGTGCTGCCATAGCTTCGCAAACTACAGTTCCTCGGATTGCGACACATGGGTCATGTCGTCCTTTAAGTGAAAAATCAACCTCTTCATTATAGATATTTACTGTTTTTTGTTCTTTAAAAATTGATGGAGTAGGCTTAAAGTAGACATTCATAACTATCTCGTCTGCGTTACTGATTCCGCCTAATATTCCACCGGAATGGTTACTTAAAAAACCGCTTGCTCTTATTTCGTCATTGTTTTGAGAACCTTTTGTAGAGGCACTAAGCACTCCGTCGCCTATTTCAACGGCTTTAACGGCATTTATGCCCATCATCGCATCTGCCAGTATCGCATCAAGTTTATAGTAAAGAGGCTGCCCTAACCCTGTTGGCGCGCCTTTTACAATTACTCTTGAGATGCCTCCGACTGAATCATGATCATTTTTGGCTCTTAATATGGCATCTTTTTGTGCTTGTTCCTTGTTCGGATCTAGTGCATAAATAAGGCTATTTTTTGCAGATTCATAATCAAAAATTTCTGATTTTATTCCGTCTACTTCACAAATACCGCTTAAAACCTCGATATCAAGTTCTTTTAACATCAGTTTTGCAACAGCACCTGCCGCCACTCTTGCTGCAGTTTCTCTTGCAGAGCTTCTTCCTCCGCCCCTATAATCTCTGATTCCGTATTTGTGAAAATATGTAAAATCTGCATGTCCGGGGCGAAATATATCTTTTATATTTGAGTAGTCTTTTGACTTTTGATCCGTATTGTAAATAACCATGGCGATTGGTGTTCCTGTACTTTTTCCCTCAAAAACACCGCTTAGTATCTCAACAGTGTCATCCTCTTTTCTTGCTGTTTCAAACTCTGTTTTACCTGGTTTTCTTCTATCAAGCTCATTCTGAATAAACTCTTCATCTACCTTTAAACCTGCAGGAACTCCGTCTAATATACATCCTATAGCTCTTCCATGTGATTCGCCAAAAGTGCTAAATCTTAATTTTTGACCAAAACTATTCACTTTGTTTCCTTATTTAAAAGTTTTAGAGCAATCTCTGCCGCTTCTTGCTGAGCAATTTTTTTACTTTTTCCGGCAGCTCTGGCATACTCTTTGCCCTCTATGACAACTGCAACTTCAAACTCTTTTAGATGATCCGGTCCGCGGCTGGCAACTACCACATACTCAGGCGTTTCTCCAAATCTAGCTTGCGTCAGCTCTTGAAGAGAGGTTTTAAAATCTCTAAAGAGTGAGTCTAACGAGATCTCTTTATGGTTTTTCTCTATTAAAGCAATGGCTATCTCTTTTGCAACGCTGAGTCCTGATTCAAGATAAATTGTGCCTATTATTGCCTCAAAAGCGTTTGAGAGAAGCGATGCTTTTTCTCTTCCGCCGTTGTTTTCCTCTGCATTTGAAAGGTAGATATATTCGCCTAGATTTATAGACCTAGCCAACTTTTCAAATCCGTTTTCATTTACAAGTGCCGCTCTGATTTTTGAGAGATTTCCTTCATCGGCATTTGGAAATTTAAAAAAGAGATACTCCCCTACAATCAAGTCCAAAACTGCATCGCCTAAAAATTCAAGTCGCTCATTATCGTAGGGCTGTTTGTAGCTTTTGTGTGTCAGCGCTTCGATAATGAGCTTTTGATTTTTAAATTTATACCCTAAAATTTCTTCTAGATTTTCTATCTTTCTGATCATTTTATACTCTCTTTCATTTTTTGTGCCTCTCCTTTTGCTAAAATATCGCATCTCTCATTTTCAATATGTCCATCATGTCCTCTTACCCAAATCGCATTGATTTTATGGACTTTTGAAACCTCAATATACTCTATCCACAGATCCGGATTTTTCACTTTCTTAAAATCTCTTTTTATCCAGCCCTCAAGCCACTCGTTTATTCCTTTTACGACATAGGATGAGTCTGATATTACTTCAACATTACACGGCTCCTTTAGAGCTCTTAAACCCTCAATAACTCCCAAAAGCTCCATTCTGTTGTTTGTAGTATGGATCTCGCCGCCGCAAACTTCTCTCTCCTTGTCTCCAAATCTTAGTATTGCCGCATATCCTCCAGGACCGGGGTTTCCCAAGGCACTGCCGTCACTGAAAAGAGTTATTTTCTTCACTAAAATCCTTATGATAATCTTTTACAAGAGAGAGTTCCACTCTGGATGTATCTATTGCATGACAGCTGCTGCAGCGGTTAAATGCGAAAGGATAAACAACTTTACAACTATTGCAAATGTACTCAAATCCAAGTGTAGCATTTGCTTTTGAGTCAAGATTTATTAGAACATCTAGTTCAAAAGTAGAGCTTTTTGTAGCCTCTTTTATATACCCTTTTGCACTATAGAGTTCCTTTAAATAGCCGTTTTGCATAATCGTATCGAAATTTAAATCTTTTTTATTTACACTCCACAACACATCAACTAGCAGCTCCACTTTAGAGGTGTCTAGGTTTTCCCATGCAACTTTTGGATTTACCCTAAATATATATTCAAAAATAAGATAGGTAAGTTGAGCGCTGTTCTTATATATATCTAATAATTTATAGATTTTCTCCTCTATAGAGAAGTCTGTAGAGTTTAAAATAATCAGAGTGTTTAGATAAGCGCTCTCCAGTGTAACATCTTTTTGTAACTCGCTAAGAGGCTCTAAAACCTCAAGAGCAAGGTTATAGTTTTTCATCTGTTCGTATATCAAAAGCAGATAGTTAAGTGCTTGAGGCGTTCTCGGATTGTTTTTAAGTATCTCTAAAAAAATCTGTCTTGAACGCTCTAAAAAACCGGCTTTAAAATAAGCCTTGCCTAGCAAATACATAGTGTCTCTGTAATTTGCTTTATCGCCGACTTTTAAAAGTTCACTATATATCTCAATACTTTTTTCGTAATTGCCGTTTTTTGTATATGCGTTTGCCAGTAAAAGCCAAGACTTTTCGGAAAGATCACCCTTTGCAATAAGGACTTTAAGCTCATTTTGAGAAGGGGCTGAGTGAAACTGTTTTAAAAATTTATCAAGATGTTTATAATCCTCTTTTTTCTTATATCTTGAAAACCAGTATGAAAAAGCCGTTATAACAAAAATAAGAACGAAGAAGATTATTATTCCAAAAAGCGGGTCGCGAAACTCTAAAAAAAATGTGTTCATGATTCGTATACTACCAAGCCGTAATCATTTTTTAGATTGTAAAATGTGGAGTTTGAGGTAATATCAAGATCTTTAATCTTTCCAAGCTGTATAATGGAATTTTTATCTACTTTTATGCCGAATTCTAAAAAAAATTTCTTTATATTTACAAACTTTACATCTTCAACAAATTTGTACTCAAACTCTTTGTAAAGCTTCATCCTGTCGAATGAGAATATATGTTCACTTACATGCAGTCTGTCTGAAGCGTACTTTATGGGTAAATGCCCCGAGAGGTCTGTTAATATCTTCTCTACATGTTGATGTTTTTGCGGCAGAGTGTTTTTTTGAATAAAAAGATATTTATTGTTTAGTTTTAAATTAGGGGTGCTTTTCCAATATTTATATGCAGGATTTGATACGCCCAACTTTGATGAAACCTCTCGCCAAAGCCAATAGGAGTTAAGTGTATTTGGCAAATATGACATCTCACTTCCTCCTTGATTTTAAAAATCTATTATATAGTTTTTGGTTAAAAGTTACAAGCGGTTAAAATACCGCCACAACCCATTTTGTAATAAAATATCCGCCTACCATAAGCCAAGCAAACATAACGCCGGCAGTGTAGATAGGAGCTAGCCCCAAACCTTTGAATTTTGAAAATATCGTACCCATACCGAGTGCCGTCATAGCCATTGTAAGTAAAAAAGTATCTATTTCATTTATAAGAGTTACTATATTTTGAGGTAAAAGCCCAAGCGAGTTAAATCCTGCCATGCCGATAAAATAGACCGCAAACCAAGGGATAACAAGCTTTACTCCGCCTGCTTCTGCTCCACTTCTTTTTGCACTGTATGAGAGGTAGATTCCCAAGATGATAAGCATCGGCGCAATCATAATAACCCTCGTCATCTTTACGATAACCGCCGAGTTTGCCATCTCCTCGCTTGCTCCCGGTACTGATGCCGGAACTGCGACTACTTGAGCAACTTCATGGATTGTTCCGCCGACATAGATACCAAACTCTTTTGCGCTCATGTCAAAAACGCCCATATTGTAGAGTGCCGGATACAAAAACATCGCTATTGTTCCAAAGAGAACAACCATCGAGACGGCGATTGCCGCTTTATGCTCCTCAGCTTTTAAAACAGGCTCGGTTGCTAAAACTGCCGCCGCGCCGCAAACGGAAGCTCCGGCAGCACTTAGCATTGAAGTGTCTCTATCCATTTTAAATAGCTTTTGACCTGCCCAAGTTCCAAGCACGAATGTAGTGGAGAGCATGATAAGTGAAACCATAAAGCCTTCAACTCCGACCTCTGCAATCTGTTGAAAAGTGATGCGAAAACCGTAAAAAACTATGGCAAAACGCAAAATCTTTTTGGCAGAAAAAGTTATTCCGCCGCTCCACTCTTTTGGAGTATTGTTATGAAGCGTATTTGCATAAAAAATACCTATAACGATACCTATAACAAGAGGCGAGATTCCCAGAGATTTTACAAATGCAAACTCAGAAATCATGGTAGCAGCAGCGGCGAAAATGGCTACAAAAATAACTCCATTTATCGTACCTTTTCTATTTTTCGGTGAAAACGGCATGCAACTCCTTTTATATAAGAAAGCGAATTATATCAAAATAGTTTTAAACTCTATTTTACCTCTATCTTAAGCTCTGTCGCAACATGATTACCTTGTGAATCATTAAGTATTTTTATTTCCTGCAATATGATTTTTTTAGCATCAATTTTATTGCTCTTTAGTAGATAGTTTTTAATTGTTGTTGCTCTTTTTTCTGCAAGTTCCCGTAGCTCATCGCCTAGAATGCTCTGCATATCTACACATCTCGTGTAAAGTTCTTTTTGATACTCACCGTTTGATAGATCTTTATCTGTTTTTGCTTTGAGCTCATCTTTAAGCGACTCCGTATTACCACCCATTTGAGTATATATTTGTTCCAAAATCTCTATTGTCGGATGTTCCTGTTTGCTCATCTCAATAACCGTTTGCTTTAGTTTTTTAGATTTAAGTGCGACTAAATCTCTCTCTTTGTCAAAACTTCCGCTGATGGCTAAACTAAGCTTAGGTTTTTTTCGTAAAATATTTGCAAGATTATCAAGTTTCTCCCTCTCTGGAGGCAAAATTGTAGAGTCTCCTGCTTCAAAATCTATGCCTTTTAGCTTCTCTCCATCAATCCCAAATATTTTTCCCAAGAATGTAAAAGGAGAAGCAACCGCTTTTATTATGAGCTTTGAAAAAGCTTTGAAAACCATCGTTCCATATTTAAAATCGGGCTTGTCGACGTTTCCCTCAACCGGCATGTCGATATCTATGACACCGTCACTGTTTTCAAGAAGTGCAATCGCAAAACCCAGCGGCAGTTTTGTGATATTTTCATCCTCTACTTCGTCGCCTAGTTTTATATTTTTTATTGTAATACTGTTTTTGCTGGTAAGTCGTGACTCTTTTATCTCATATTTCAAATCAAGAAATAGTTTGCCTTTATCTATCTTGTATCCTGCAAACTGTGCGCTGTAGCCGCTTAGTGAGTTGAGATTTAGATTTCTGAAATTAAAATCTATATCCATGTATGATTTTATGTTGGAAACATCAAAGCTTCCTTGCAGGTTAGTCGCACCGTATTCGTCAACTTCTCCTTTTATGTCTACGTATGCCACTTCGCCCTTATGGTTTGAGATGGCATAGATATTTCCATTTAAGTCATGTATGGATGTTTTAAAGTCTATTGGAAGAGAGTAATCGGCAAAATTTGCACTCCCCTTTGAGACTTGAAGTTTTAACAGTTTAAACGCAAATTTCTCATCATTTACGCCTTCTGCAACATCTGTTTTTTGTGATATTTTTTGCTCTTTTTGTTTTAGAAGTTTCGAAAGATTCATATTTTTATTCTCATCAATTAAGGCATCAAGGTAAAAAGAGTCAAGAAGCACCTCTTCTATATATAGAGTGGCGGGTAAAGTTTTGAAGCTAAATGATTTAAAATCTGCATTTGAAAAAGAGGCTATTGTAGAGTTGTCTCTGCTGTCATGTAGGAAAAACTCCTCTACGCTGAGTTCTCCATCAATGTTTAAATCTGCTTTTTTATCTTTTTGCTTATAATCGGTTTTACTCTTTAAGTTTAGATAACCATCGCTTACTTTTAAAAATGTCGACTCTTCTATGTATGGGGTAAGCTCTTTTAGAGGAATTTTACGGAGATCTAGTGTGCCTTTTTGTTCAAGCGGAGTGTGCATTATCTCCCCACTGGATTTTAAAAACCCACGCTTGTTCACTCTTAGTGCGAGATTGTACCCGAAGCGGCTATTTTCTTTTGAGTCTAAATCTTTGGCTTTTAAATCAATTTTATCAAATACTATTTTTGCTCTTTTTTCTATGCTCTCATCATTAAAATCTATCTTTGCACCGTTGATATCAAAAGATTTTAGTTTTACCCTATACCCTTTTTTATCTTGGAGTTCAACCGTTTTTGCACTCTTTGAGGCTCTAGGCTTTGTCTCTATCAGAGCGTTAAAATTAAAAGCTCCGCCTTTACTTTTTTTGATATTAGCTTCCAAACCATCAAGAGAGAGTATATCTGCAAAGAGCTCTTCTGTTTTTGTGTTTAAGCGAATATCTTTTAGATGAAGATTTTTAAAATCCACTAACTTTTCATTGCTGTTTTTAGCGGTGCATGAAAAATTATTAAGAGAGATATTTGCATTATTTATAACAGTAGCTATCTTTGAATTTTCATCTTTTAGAGCAATGTTCGCATCAAAATTAGTAGTTACGCTTTTTAGTAAAACATTGTAGGTTTTTAGCTTCTCTGAGGCGATTTGCTCAATATATGGTCTGTAGCGGATGATATCAATATCTTTACATGCAAGATGAGTTTGCAGTTCAAATTCTTTGTGTTTTGCATTGCCGTTTGAACTACATGTTCCTTTATTGTTTAAAATAAAGTCCATTTTGTAAGAGAACCCTCTCTCACCCAAGAGTGTAAAATTTTTAATATCCAGATTAAGTTTGCTAATCTCTGTTTTTACCTTTACGCTCTCATCATCTAACATGGCACCCATTTTCTTTAATGAAATCTCTTCAAGTGATACGCTCCAAGGTCTTTCATCATTTTTAACATTTTTCTCTTTTGAGAGACTATCTTGTTTTTTTAGGTAGCGCAGCCAATCTATATCTCCTTTGGCATCTCTTTTTATATTTGCCTTTAGCATATCTAAAACGACATTTTGCACATGCAAATCTTGCAACACAGGTTTTATAATAGCGTTCTCTGCATAAAATTGTTTTAGAGTTAGAATGTCACTGTTTTTATCTTTTGGCTTTACTCTTAGATTTTCCAAGTTGAGGTGTGTCTCATCCATTGAGGTTGCATTTAAATCATCAAAATTAATAGAGTAGTGCGTGCCAAAAAAGAGAACTCCATCAGCTATCTCAAGCGGAGTTTTTTCTTGGATATACCTCCAAAGCGTATAGAGCTTTATCTCATCCAGATTCAGAGTTCCATCTAACTTTAGCGGCTTTAGAGTTGCTATTTTGCCTCTTAAATCAATCTCTGCGCCATCGCTTAGAAACGTATTAAATCTAAAAGATGCGTTACTTAAATCAATATCAGCGGTATCTACATTTTCCAGTTTAAAATCTACTTCTTTTGCAGAGAGCTCAAATTTAGATTTGCTTGTAAAATCCTCATAATAAAGAGTGCCGCCGCTTATTCTAAAGCTGTCTATAATAACTCTTGGAAGGCTAAATGCCTCTTTTTTGCCGGCATCACTCTTTAACTCATCTTTTACTATTTTGCTAAAGTTAAATGTCTGATCCTGATTGTATATAATGAAAAGCTCAGGTTTCTCAAGAGTTATGCTCTTTACATGTAGAGCCAAAAAAAGAAGTGAATGCGGCTCTAGGTTTATTTCAAGCACCTCAAAGGATGCTATTTTTTTCTCATCAAGAGTTTTAAGCAAAACACCATTTATCTTCGCTCTAAAACTAAAAGGATTGAAGAAAACGGTGTCTATGGATAGTTTCGAGTTTGTCTCTATTTCAATAATATTTTTTAGTTGAGATTTTAAAATTGGAGGTAAAATAAAAAAAGACACTAAAGCATAGAGGAGATAAATAAAAAATAGTGATAAAGAGATCTTCTTAAGCATCGATAGACCTTTTCTTTTAAGTCTATCGAATTGTTTTTTAAATGAAGATTATTTTATTTTTTCAATAATGCAGATTTTTGAAAATCTATATGAGAACTGCTTCTCTTTTTCCCTCTTTAATCTCACCGATTAGATAGCCGTCGCTTTTGGATAAAACAGTCGCGACATCTTCATCTTTTACTACTAAAATCATACCGACACCCATGTTGAAAGCTCTGTACATCTCATTTTCTTCTACATGTTGTGAGAGCAGTTCAAAAATAGGTAAAACTTTAATAGCATCTTTTTTTATCTCTGCTCTTAAGTTTTCAGGCAACACGCGAGGCAGATTTTCTACAATTCCGCCGCCTGTTATATGAGCGAGTGCTACTATGTGATTTTTTAACTCTTTGAATGTTTTAACATAGATTCTTGTAGGAGTAAGTAGAGTTTCAATAAGAGGTTTGCCGTTAAAATCATCTTCAAATTTCATACCCATTTTTTCAAAAAGAACTTTTCTAGCAAGTGAAAAACCGTTTGAGTGAAGTCCTGAGCTTGGAAGTGCTATAAGTTTGTGACCTGCTCTAACCATTGAGACTCTGTCCATCTCAGATTTTTCCGCTACTCCGACTGCAAATCCAGCCAAATCGTAATCGTTATGAGAGTACATGCCAGGCATTTCTGCAGTTTCACCGCCGATTAACGCACATTCACTTTGTCTACAACCCTCAGCAATACCGGCAACTACATTTGTAGCAGCTTTTACGTCAAGTTTTCCCGTAGCATAATAGTCTAAGAAAAATGAAGGAGTGCCAAAATTACAAAGAAGATCGTTTACGCACATGGCAACAAGATCTATTCCAACCGTGTTATGAATTCCTGAGTCAATCGCCAACTTTAGTTTTGTTCCGACACCGTCCGTTGCCGCAAGCATTACCGGCTCTCTAAAGCCTTTTGGCAGCTCAAATGCTCCGGCGAAAGAGCCGATACCACCCAAAACGCCCGGAATGTTTGTAGATTTTACCAGCGGCTTGATGTTTTCAACGAAACTGTTGCCTGCGTCTATGTCGACGCCTGCATCTTTGTAGCTTATTTGGCTCATTATTTGGCTCCAATATTAAAGTGTGAAATTATATCAAACGAGGGTTAAAGTTACTTGATATCACACTTTTTAGTGATAATGCAAATTGGACAAAAATTTACTATCCCGGCAATAAGCGGAATAACTCCTAAGTAAAACCAAGCATTACCTGTTACAACAGCCGTCCCTATCAACCCCAAACCCACTGCAATTCTAATCACTCTGCAATTTTTTCTTATTTTATTATAATCCATTTTATATCCTTTTTGTTATTTTAATATTAAGTTATAATTATATTTATATTAACAAATAATTGACTTAAATTTGAGTACTATTTAAACATTTTAAAGCTTTTTAATGCAAATATGCTAAAATCGCAACAAAACAAGTTAGGGACTATAAATAATGAGAGATTTTATATATGCAGAGATGATGATTCATGTGCCGGTGTGTACTTCTAAAGAAGCAAAAAATATTTTAATAATAAGTAATAGAGCAGAGAAATTAAGTGAGGAAGCCGCAAGACATAACGAATCAAAAGTAACGGTAATCACGTGTAATTTAAATGAAGTAAGTTCTTTGGCTGATGGCACTTATGATGTCGTAATATCTGAAATGCCGAGTGATAGAGCGTTTTTTGCACAAGTAAACCGTATTTTAAAAGTTGATGGACAATTTGTAACGACGCATCCCTCACTGGATGATGTCGAATCAAATAAAATTTTAATGACAACTCTAGCAAACTATTTTAAAATCATTATGCCCTACAATATCGGAGATGGATCTACCGCACTTTTTTGTTCAAAAGAGTACCACCCGACTGCCGATATAAATCTTCAAAGAGCAGACATGCTTGATGGACTCAGTTACTACAACTGCGATATTCATCCTGCCGCATTTGCTATGGGAAATTACATTCGCAAAGAGTATTTAGGAATCATTAAAAACTAATGGCTTACGAGTATGCTATAGCTCTCACGGGCGGAATTGCAACGGGAAAAAGTACCGTAGCATCTCTTTTAGCGCTTAACGGTATGAGGGTGATAGATGCCGATACTATATCTCATGAGATTCTTGATTCTTCGTGCGAGTGGGTGAGAGAAAATTTTGGCGATGAGTTTATATGCGGATTAAAAGTAGATCGCACAAAGCTTGGTGGGCTGATTTTTTCTGATAATGAAGCGAAAAAAAAGCTGGAGAATTTTTTACATCCAAAGATAAGAGCCGAGATAGAGCAAAGAAGCGTAAAGCAGGATAGTTTTAAATTTCCCTATCTTATTGATATCCCTCTGTTTTTTGAAAACGGTGGGTACGATATCAAAGAGAGCGTTGTTGTTTATACGCCTGCCGACATTCAGCTAGAGAGGTTTTTGAAAAGAAACGGCTACTCAAAAGAGGAGTCGCTTCGAAGAATAGCATCTCAGATGGATATAGAAGAGAAAAAGAATAGAGCTACTTGGGTGATAGACAACTCTAAAGATTTAAAACATCTTCAAAGAGAGTGTGAGGCATTCGTTGAGAAGATAAAAGCTAAATATTTGGAGAAAAAATGACGATATCAAAATATAGTGCAAACGGTAACGACTTTGTAATTTTTCACACATTTATAAAAAAAGATAGAAGCGAGTTGGCAAAGAAGATTTGTCATAGACAAAACGGCATCGGAGCGGATGGGCTTATTGTTCTTATTCCTCACGACAAAGTTGATTTTCAAGGAAATCAATCAAATATTGATTTTGAGTGGCAGTTTTATAACTCTGACGGCAGTGAGGCTAGCATGTGCGGCAACGGTTCAAGAGCATGTGCACACTATGCGTTTGTAAATGAGCTTGCTCCAAAATCGATGAAATTTTTAACGGGTGCAGGTGTTATCGGAGTAGATGTTGAAGGCAATATGGTGCAAAGCGAACTTACCCCTCCGAAAATTTTGGATAAAAATATTATGGAAAATGGCAAGCTGTGGTGGAAAATAGATACGGGTGTACCCCATCTTGTGCATATAACCAAAAATATAGATCTGTTTGATATTAACGAGGCAAGAGAGCTGCGACATAAATATAATGCAAACGTAAATATAGTTACTGTTTTAGCAGACGGAAATCTGCGTGTTAGAACTTACGAGCGTGGAGTAGAGAACGAAACTTTGGCATGCGGAACAGGAATGGCAGCATGTTTTTACAGAGCATATCAAGAGGCTTTGGTACAAAACAATATAGAAGTTTATCCGACAAGCGGTGAAGTTTTATATCTTGGAGTAAATGATAAAACTATTACTTTTAGTGGTGAGGTTAAAAAAGTTTTTGTAACTGAGGTTGGCAACTAGTTTCTAAATTCTGGGGTAATCCCAGAATTTGATAGAGCAGAAGTTAAAGACCTGCGGCTTCAACTATTTTAGCTTGATGATCTGCTATAAGCGGCTCTACTATCTCATCCATAAGTCCGCCTTGCATAATCTCAGCCAATCGATAGAGTGTTAAACCGATTCTATGGTCTGAGATACGGTTTTGCGGATAGTTATATGTTCTGATTCGCCCACTTCTATCTCCCGTTCCGACCTGAGCAGAACGGTTTGCACTATCTTTTGCAAGTGCTTCTTGCATCTCTAAGTCATAAAGTCTGGCTTTGAGAACTTTCATCGCCTTTTCTTTATTTTTATGTTGAGATTTTTGATCTTGATTTGTTACTACAAGCCCTGTCGGCAAGTGCGTAATCCTAACGGCAGAATCCGTAGTATTTACACTCTGTCCGCCACAGCCGCTTGAACGCATAACATCAATCTTAAGATCACTCTCGCTAATTTGTATCTCAACATCGTCAACTTCAGCCATAACTGCGACGGTTATCGCCGAAGTATGTACACGACCTTGTGACTCTGTTGCAGGAACACGCTGAACACGATGTGTTCCGCCTTCATACTTCAACCTGCTATAAACCTGATCACCTCTAATAAGTGCAATAACCTCTTTGAATCCGCCTGCATCTGATGGAGACGTACTCATGATTTCAATTTTCCACCCTTTGAGATCTGCATAACGAGTGTATGCCTCAAAAAGATTCCCGACAAAAATCGCTGCTTCATCTCCACCGGCTCCGGCACGAAGCTCCACGATAATATTTCTATCATCATTAGGATCTTTTGGCAGAAGAAGAAGTTTTATATCATCTTCAAGAAGCGGAATTCTTAGCTCTAACTCTTTGAGCTCTTCTTTCGCCATTTCAGCCATTTCAGAATCATAAAGCATCTCTTTTGTATCAATAATTTGAGAAATAACAGATTTATACTCATGTGCTTTTTCTACAATTTTTTCGAGAGAGGATTGTTCTTTTGAGAGATCCGTCATTCTTTTGATGTCGGAAGTTATGTCAGGAGAACTTAGCAATCTGCTAAGTTCATTATAACGGTTGATAAACGGGGTAAGTTTATCGGCTAACATAAATAGTTAACCTTAAAGTGCGTTTACAGCTCTGTGAAGACGACTGATTTTTCTTGCAGCAGTCTCTTTCTTCAAGACACCTTTGCTTACAAATTTTTGAATTTGTTTGTTTGCTACGCCCATTGCAGTAGTAGCTTCTTCTTTATTCCCTGCATCTACTGCAGAACGAACATCTTTTACAATGTTTTTAAGACGAGTTCTGTAAAAACGATTACGTTCAGCACGAACGATAGTTTGGCGAATTCTCTTAACCGATGACTTGTGATTTGCCATATGAGTCCTTCTCATAAAAATTTAGTGTGGAATTCTAGCTTAAAAATAATTAAAATTAAGTTAAAGACAAGGTGAGCTATAATAATTTCAACAATATTGACTAAATATGTTAAAATACAGCATATTAAATTTTGGAAAAATTGCATGAAACTATTTGGAACAGACGGTGTAAGAGGCGAGGCCGGTACTTTTTTAACTGCACAGCTTGCCATGAAGATAGCGATGGCAGCAGGAATCTATTTTAAAGCACACTCTAAGACAAATAAAATCTTAGTAGGTAAAGATACTCGCAGAAGCGGTTACATGATAGAAAACGCAATAGTCAGCGGACTTACCGCAATCGGCTATGACGTTATCCAAATAGGTCCGATGCCAACACCTGCAATTGCATACATAACTGAAAATATGCGATGTGACGCTGGAATTATGATTAGTGCTTCACATAACTCTTACGAAGATAACGGTATCAAATTTTTTGACAGCTACGGGGATAAACTTCCTCAAAGCGTCGAAGAGGAGATTGAGAAGATATATTTTAACGAAGAGATGATACAAGAGGCTCAAACTCAGGGGAAAGATATCGGAAAAGCAAAAAGAATCGACGATGTAATCGGTCGCTATATAGTTCAACTTAAAAATTCGTTTCCGCGAGATCTTACACTCAAAAATATGAGGATTGTTCTTGATACGGCAAACGGAGCGGGCTATATAGTCGGTCCGACAGTTTTAGAAGAGCTTGGCGCAGAGGTTGTAGTTCTACATAATAAGCCGGACGGTTTCAATATTAATGATCATTGCGGTGCGTTACATGTGAGAGATTTATGTGAGAATGTTGTTAAATACAGAGCAGATTTGGGTATCGCACTTGATGGTGATGCAGATAGAGTAGTTGTTGTTGATGAAAACGGAGCAGTAGTTGATGGAGATCAGCTTTTAGGCGCTCTTGGCGCATACATGCATGAGAGCGGAGTTTTAAAAGGAAAAGGTATCGTCTCAACAGTGATGAGTAATCAAGGTTTAGACGAGTTTATGAAGCTTCAAGGTTTAAAACTTTTTCGTTCCGATGTGGGTGATAAAAACGTTTTAGAGATAATGAAACAAGAGGGTATCAATTTTGGAGGCGAGCAGAGCGGACATGTAATCGTAAGCGACTATGCAAAAACCGGAGACGGGCTTGTTTGTGCACTTCAGATATTGGCACTTTTGATTAGAACAAATCAAAAAGCTTCAAAGGCACTTCGTCCATTTGCACTCTACCCACAAAAACTTGTAAATATAAATGTAAAAGTAAAAAAAGCTCTTGACTTGATAGAGGGTCTTGATGCAAAGTTAAAAGAGTTGGATAAAAAAAATATCCGCCATCTTATCCGCTACTCCGGAACAGAAAATAAACTTAGAATTTTGTTAGAGTGCAAAGATGCTAAAAAAATGAATACTGAGATGGATAATATGGTAGAATTTTTTCAAAAAGCTTTAAATGCATAATAAGATTCTTCGTATTGTAGTAATACTTTTTTTTACCATAGCAATTATTTTCATAATAGATCAAAATATAAAATCGCTTTTTGTGGATGGATGGAGATATTATACTGATTGTATTGATCTGATTTTAGTCTATAACAAAGGTGTGGCATTTTCTATGTTTGCATTTTTGGATGAATCGTTAAAATATATTCAGCTGGTACTCATTTTTGGTATTTTACTCTACATTATTTATCTGAGAGAGGTTTGCTATGCTTTTCCCTCTGGTTTGATGCTAGGCGGTGCTTTTTCAAATATATATGACAGATTTGTTCATGGCGGCGTAGTAGATATGGTCTACTGGCATTGCGGATTCGATTTTGCGATATTTAATTTTGCGGATGTGATGATAGATGTTGCCGTTGTTTGGATTTTAGTGCTACATTTTAAGCCAAAACTTTGCAAAAATTAACTCTAAAGATAGATAAAAGCAGATTTAAGGTAATATTGCCAAAAGTGTAAAATAATTAAAATTAGATTTTGATACATCAAAGTATCAAGCTTTTCAAAGAAACTAAAGTTTTGTGCCATAGCGGCTAGCGTAGCCGAAGGAATTACTTCCTTTGGCGTTTTAAATTAAATAAAAAGGAAATTGATGAAAATCAAAACAAATAAGATTAATAGTGCAAATGCTGAGATTGAAGCTAAAATCCCAAAAGAAGTAGTGGAAGCGAATATAGAAAAACTAGCTAAAAAGTTGACTAAAACAGCTTCTGTTCAAGGTTTTCGTAAAGGTAAAGTACCCGTAGCTGTAGTTAAAAAACAGTATGGTGATCGTTTAGTTCAAGATGCGGAAGCAGAAGCACTTCGTGAGGTTTTAAACAAAGGGCTTGATGAGTTAAAAGTTGCAATGAATTCATTGATCGGTGAGCCGAATATCTCTAATTTTGTTAAAAATGCAGACAGCATTGACGTAACTGTTAAGATTGCCATGAGACCGGAAATAAATCTTGACAACTATAAAGATATGGTTGACGCTTTTGATAAACCTCTGGTAAGTGATGAAGATGTAGATGCAAGATTGGAAAAAATAGCTGATTCTCAAGGAAAATTTGTTGACCTTAAAGAAAAAAGAGCTGCAAAAAATGGCGATAGTACAATTATCGACTTTGAAGGTTCTATTGACGGAGTACTTTTTGAAGGCGGAGCAGCTAAAGAGTTCGCGCTTGTTTTAGGCTCAGGTCAATTTATCCCTGGCTTTGAGGATCAAGTGGTTGGTATGAATATCGGTGATGAGAAAGTTATAAAAGTGAAATTTCCTGAGAGTTATGGTTCAGACAAACTAGCAGGTAAAGATGCTGAGTTTAAAGTAACACTTCACAATATTCAAGAAAAAATCAAAGCTGAAGTTAATGATGCACTTGCAGAAAAATTACTTGCAGGACAAGATGATAAAAGTTTGGCAAATCTAAAATCTCAAGTAAAATCTCAACTGGAGTATGAGATTCTCTCAAAACTTTATAATGATGAGTTAAAACCTGCACTTTTAGAGACTTTTGTCGCTAAGATGAATTTTGATTTACCGGAGTTTGTAGTAGATCAGGAGATTGATGTTTCACTAAATAAAAAAGCTAGTACAATGAGTGAAGATGAGATAAAAGAGCTTAGAGAAGATGCAGATAAATTAAAAGCACTTCGTGAGACTTTCCGTGAAGATGCGACAAGAAGCGTAAAAGCAACTTTTATCATAGATGCACTAGCAGCAGCAGAAAACATTAAAGTTGATGAAAATGAGGTTATGCAAACTATATATTATGAAGCAATGCAAATGGGGCAAGATCCTAGATTGGTTTATGATAAATATAAAAATTCGGGATATTTACCAGCTATTCAAATGTCGATGATTGAGGATAGAGTGCTTACGCAAATTCTTAACTCAAAGATGAAAGAAGCATAGTAGATGAGTTATGTTCCTTATGTAGTTGAAAAAACTGCACGCGGTGAGCGTTCTTACGATATCTATTCTCGTCTTTTAAAAGATAGAATCATTATGCTAAGCGGAGAGGTTAACGATTCTGTTGCCTCCTCCATAGTGGCACAGATGCTTTTTTTAGAAGCAGAAGATCCGGAAAAGGATATCTACTTCTACATAAATTCTCCGGGCGGTGTTGTTACTGCCGGAATGGCAATATTTGACACTATGAACTATATCCGTCCGGATGTAGCTACTATATGTATCGGACAAGCTGCATCCATGGGAGCATTTTTACTCTCAAGCGGAACAAAAGGGAAGAGATATGCACTCCCTCATGCAAGAATTATGATTCATCAGCCTTTAGGCGGTGCAAGAGGTCAAGCGACAGATATAGCTATTCAAGCTAAAGAGATTCTCCGTATGAAAGAGGAACTCAACCATATTTTGGCAAAAAATACCGGTCAAAATGTAAAAAAAATAGAAAAAGATACTGATAGAGATAATTTTATGAGTGCACAAGAGTGTAAAGATTATGGTATGATTGACGAAGTATTAATGAAAAAAAGTAAAGAATAGGTAGTATAAGGAGTTGATATGTCGGGGGCTTTAAGAAGTAGAACACGCCGTAGTACAACAGATGCGGAACCCACAAGTATAGTAACCGATAAAGTAGTAGAAGCTGAACCGGAGGGTGAATTAGAAGCTTATTCAAAAGAAGTATTAAGTGCATTAATGAAGGATGGTTTGCCTCCGACTCCAAATAACTTCTCTCTCTACTTTGATAGACTTCTAGAAGATAAAAGCCAAAATACCCGCAATCACATAGTTTCTATTCTTGAGCTTGAAGAGAGTAATGAAGATGAAAATAGCATAATGCTTGAACAAAGCCTTAAGCAAGGTTTTTCATCAATAAAAAATATTCTCGGAGTCACTGCAAATTTATACAAAAATATGGCTCTTATGACAAAAATATTGGATAAGAGAAAGCAAGAACTTGAGTTAAGTTCAGATACTCAAGAGACAAGAAATGTAGCTGCATCTTTAGAGTCAGATATTTCAAAACTCAATGTTATTCTTAAAAAGCAGAGCGGCAGCATGAAAGAGATGTATGACGATACTGCAAAGATTATAAAAAATGTTGAAAACGAAACAATATTTGATAATCAGTACGGTGTTTACAATAAACGTTACTTAATGGGCAAAATCGAACAGGAAATAGAGCTTATAAGAAAGTTTAAACATAAAAGCTCACTTATCATGATTGAGCTTTCACGCGAACTTAGAACAAGTGTCAACAATGAAAAAGCCATTATGCTAATGACAAAAACAATAGCACGGCTTCTGCTTAAAACATCAAGAAGAAGTGATACTGTTGCCCATTATGGAAATGGGGTCTTTACTATGCTTCTTAAACATACTGATATTGAGAGTGCAAAAAAAGCAAGCGAGAGACTTTGTGATTTAGTTTCAAACAGTAACTTTTTTCTAGCAGATCGAGAGATTCAGCTAAAAATCTCTATAGGAATTACAGATATTACTGAAAATCACTCAGTGGAAGAGATTATTGTAAGCTCAATAGACGGAATTGAAAAAGCTTATGAGAATCCTAAGGTAGATTTTGCAGTTCTATTAAGAAATAGTTAAAAGTAGAAATATATAAAAAGATGAAGTTAACCATAGTAGAATATCCGGATAAAAGATTAAAAGAGAGATCTAAAGCGGTTGAGAAATTTGACTCAGAATTGCATAGATTGTTAGATGCCATGTATGATATGATGATTAAATCAAACGGTATAGGTCTTGCGGCTGTACAAGTCGGACATGCTAAGCAAGTGCTTATCTTAAATATACCCGATGATAATGACGGACAACCGATTGATAATTTGATAGAGATGATTAATCCGACTATTATTCAAGCAAGCGGAGAGACAACTTATCAAGAGGGGTGTCTGAGTGTTCCAAGTTTTTATGAAGATGTTAACAGGTACGAGAAAATAGCTGTTACCTATCAAGATAGAAACAGTATTGCAAAAACTATAGAAGCTGATGGTTTATTAAGTATTGCAATTCAGCATGAGATAGATCATCTAAAAGGCATTCTGTTTATAGATAAACTTTCATACTCTCGCAGAAAAAAGTTTGAAAAAGAGTATAAAAGAGTTCAAAAAGAGAAAAAAATCTCTAAGGAATAACTTTTATATGACGTTTTGACATATAATTGCACATTTAAAAATATATAGAGTAAAATTGTATCAACTCAATTAAGGTTGATATATATGAAAATGGTCTCTTGTGCTACATATGAAGGTATAGAAGCAAAAGTTGTACATGTAGAATCAACTTTGACAAAAGGTTTGCCCTCGTTTAGTGTTGTCGGAATGGCAAGTGCTTCCATAAACGAAGCTAAAGAGAGAGTTAAATCTGCACTGCTAAGCAATGAATTTTCATTTCCTCCAAAACGCATAACTATCAATCTTGCTCCAAGTGACCTCAAAAAAGAGGGAAGCCAATTTGATTTAAGCATGGCACTTCTCATCGCCCTTGATTATCTAGAAAATGATTTTAGTGAGTGGTTTGTGTTTGGCGAACTCGGTCTTGATGGCATGGTAAAAGAAAATATACAGCTTTATCCGATTTTACTATCACTTGCAAATCAAAAAATTATTAACAAAGCGATTGTTCCGTATGAGAGTTTAGAAAAACTCTCTAACATTCCAAATATAGAGTTTTACGGCGTTAAAACACTTAATGAAACTATAGATTTGCTGAGAAATCCCTCGATTGTTCTTCCAAGTGTAGAACATAAAAAAATTGAGTATCCAAACTACACTATTGAGAATGAAGCGTACTATTATGATGACAATTACAGTGAAGATTTTTTAGATGTAAAAGGGCAAGAGATTGCAAAAAGAGCGGCACTTATATGTGCTGCAGGGTTTCATAACATACTTTTAGAAGGAAGCCCAGGCTGTGGAAAGAGCATGATTGCACAAAGACTTAGGTACATTTTACCGCCGCTTAGCTCTGATGAGATCCTAGAGATAGCAAAGTTAGATGCTCTTGAAGCAATTGAACCTAAATTTAAACCGCTTAGAAGCTTTCGTGCACCACATCATTCGTCTACTACAGCTAGTATATTTGGAGGAGGAAGCTACAAAGCTAAAATTGGAGAAGTAGGTTTGGCACATCGTGGAATCCTCTTTTTTGACGAATTGCCCCATTTTTCAAAAGTTGTTTTAGAAGCTCTCAGAGAGCCTTTACAGGACAATAAAATTCGTATTTCAAGGGTTAATGCAAAAGTTGAGTATCCGAGTGATTTTTTATTTGTAAGTGCTATGAATCCATGCCCATGCGGAAATCTTCTCAATAGCCAAAAAGAGTGCAGATGCAGTGAACTTGATATTCAAAGATATAAAAACAGGTTGTCAGATCCGTTTTTAGATAGGATAGATTTATGTATTGTTATGCAGCAGGTAAGCCCAAATGACAAATCAAGCATTACATCAAAAGAGATGCATTCTCAAGTTATAGAGGTTCACAAAAGAGTAAAACTTAGAGGACAAAAAAACTTTAATGCAAAGCTTAGCGATGCAGAGATAGATAAGTTTTGTACTTTAAGCGGTGAGGCTAAAGATATATTGGATATGGCGGTGCATAAATTTGCGCTCTCTTTTAGATCTATAAAAAAGATTCAAAAAGTTTCACGAACCATAGCGGACATTGAAGGATCTGGAATTATTGAAAAAAGGCATATTTTAGAGGCTATTAGTTACAGAAGAAGAGGGTAGAGATGCACTTTGTGCATCTTCTAAGTTTTATTATTTGCTTAAAATACCCTCAACAGCTACCTCAATTTTAACTTTCTCACCCACAGCCACACCGCCGGCTTCTAAGACTCTGTTCCATGTTACGTTGTATTCTCTTCTGTCAATGGTTCCATTAAGAGTAAATCCGGCTCTCTTTTTTCCTCCCGGATCAACAATCGTTCCGCCAAACTCATAATCAAGCACGACATCTTTTGTGACATCTTTAATTGTCAGCTTCCCGTACGCTTTGTCTCCCTTGACTTTATCAAGTACAAAAGCAATCTTTGGATATTTTTGTGCGTCAAATATTTCAGATGATTTTAAATGTGCATCTCTGTCTTCTATATTTGTATTTATAGAGTCAACTTCAATCTCACCCTTTAGAGCTTTAAGCTGATTGGTTTTATCATCTAACTCAAATGAGCCCGTAAAGTCTTCAAATTGACCACTTACCGTACTTATCATCATATGTTTTACTTTAAAAACGACATTCGTATGAGCAACATCAACCGCATAATTAGCACCAAAGAGTGAACCGCATCCAAATAGCATCGTCATAATCGCAGAGTTTAAAACTTTCATATATTAATCCTTTTGTTAATTTGAAGCATTATCCACTAACTTATAGCAACACAGAGTTAAAATTGTCAATTAATGCCATCCTTTAAGAAAAGCGCAAAACATCACACATTATAGTATGTCGCATTTGGATGATACACTACAAGTGCAGATGTTGATTGCTCCGGATGGATTTGAAATGTCTCGCTTAGTTCAATACCGAACTCTTCGGGTCTCAAGAGATTAAAAAGAGGGCGGTTAAGTTCTAGATTTGGACATGCGGCATACCCAAAAGAGTATCTGCTTCCCTGATATAGATTCATTTTTACATCACCCAGACTATTTCCCTCTCCCTCAGAGATACTAAGATCCAGACGTATCTGCTTATGTGCAATCTCTGCAAGTGCTTCTGCAAGTTCAACTCCTAATCCATGAAACTGGTAGTACTCTGTGTAGTCGCCTCTATCGTATATCTCTCTTTCAGCGTCACTCAGTTTTGATCCTGCACTTACACATGTAAAAGCGACAACATCATGTCTGTCTCTATGAAAAAAATCGCTGAGTGCGCGATGCGGCTCTTTGGATTGGCGTGGAAAAGTAAACTGCTCTTTGGCTCTTCCTATTACCATATCCAACGGCTCTTTGTTTATCTCACTCGGTGAGTTGTACCCCTCGCTCTCATCAAAAATCAAAAGCGTATTGTCATCGCTTCTGCATGGCCAGTAACCGTAAAGTATCGTCGGCTCAAATAATTTTTCCTCTATAAAACGTTTTTTTAACTTCTCGTACGCAGGCCAGACAACTTCTTCAAGCTGTTTTTCATACTCCTCTTTACTCATTCCTTTGGAACTGTACCCCCAGCGGGATTTAAAGAGAAGTTTGTGATTGATCCACTCAAAAGCCATCTCTATTTGCGATGGATTTAGCTTCAGTTCTCTTCTTCCCCAAAACGGCGGAGTAGGAACTTTAACATCACGAGATGGCATTTTAAGTTCGCTAAACGGGGGAATTACTACTTTTTCTTTAATTTTGACAATCTTTTCTTCCCCGTCTTTACCGTGCAAATCTGTATCAAAATTTTTGGCTTCAATGCGACTCATAGCGGTTACGCCGTCAAATGCGTCTTTACAGTAAAATATAGGGCCGTCGTAAAATGGACGGCAAAAATCATCTATGAAAGAGCGTGTAAGTGCCGCACCGCCCAGAAGTACGGGAATTTTTATACCCTCTTTTTGAAGTGCTTCGAGATTCTCTTTCATAACTTGTGTTGATTTTACCAAAAGTCCGCTCATGCCGATAGCACTTGCATTTGACTCTTTGAGCGTTTTTATAAAGCTGTCTATATCAACTTTTATACCAAGATTTATAACCTTAAAGCCGTTGTTTGAGAGGATGATATCAACTAGATTTTTACCCACGTCATGTACATCTCCCCTTACCGTTCCAAGTATCAGAGTGGTATCCACTTTTTTATCAATCTTTGGCAAGTAAGGGTTTAGGTAATCAACCGTCTTTTTCATAGTCTCCGCACTTTGAAGAACAAACGGAAGCTGCATCTGTCCTGAGCCAAAAAGCTCTCCTACTACTTTCATGGCATCAATAAGTATCTCGTTTACGATTATTTGGGGTTCGATTTTATGGCGTGCCTCTTCAACCAAGGGAATCATTCTCTCTTTATCGCCATCCATAAGAAGTTTTGCGATTTTTTCTTCATCGCTCATAGCAAGATAGGCTTCATCAACCGCTTTATTGTCTACAGCCTCTTTTGTGCTAAAGTGCTCAATAAACTCAAAAAGAGAGGCAGCCTTTGGTTTTTTGTTGAAGATGAGATTATCGCAGATATCCTGATCTTCTTTGGAGATTTTATTGATGGGAATAATATGCTGTACATTGATAATAACGGTTGTTAACCCTGCCTCGATACAGTGGTGCAAAAACATAGAGTTTAGATATGGTCTTGCGTCTTTGTCCAGTCCAAAAGAGATGTTTGAGAGCCCGAGTGTAGTTCCCACTTCAGGATGTCTTCTTCTGAGTTCTCGTATCGCTTCTATGGTATTTATACCTGCATCAAGATACTCTTCATCGCCGCTTCCCAGAGTAAATGTAAGAAGGTCAAAAACAAGATCTTCAGGCTTTATGCCATGCTCTTTGGTTGCGAGTTCATAAATCCTCTCAGCCACTTCAAGCTTTCTCTCAACAGTTTTTGCCATACCGATTTCATCTATGGTAAGACAGACGAGGGCTGCTCCAAATTTTTTAGCTAAGGAACAGACTGTATTAAACTTATCTATGCCGTCTTCAAGATTCACGGAGTTTATGATAGGTTTGCCGCCGATACATTTTAAAGCTCTCTCAAGTGCTGCCGTCTGTGTGGAGTCCGGCATAAGCGGAAGAGCTATTTTTTGGGCATAAAGATCCATAACACTCTTCATATCTTTTGTCTCGTCACGCCCTGCAAAGCCGACACTGACATCAAGTACATGTGCGCCGACTCTTACCTGCTGTTGTGCAACACTGATTGTTCCTTCGTAATCCTCGGCAAGCAAAAGTTCTCTAAAAGCTTTTGAACCTGTTGCATTTGAACGCTCTCCTATAAGAAGCGGAGCAGGTTTTTGCATAAGCGGCACGCCGGAGAAAAGTGAAGCTAACGCATTCTCCTGTTTTCCGCTTGGTATTTTTGGAGACAAGCTGCTAACTCGGTTAACAAGTGCACGGATATGCTGAGGCGTTGTTCCGCAGCATCCGCCTAAAAAGCTCACACCGTCATACTTTAAAAACTCTTCCTGCTTATCTGCAAACTCATCCGGTCCCATAGGGTAGTATGTGTAGCCGCCACGATTTTGAGGAAGTCCTGCATTTGCATGTACGCTTATAGGTTTGCCCCAGATTTCGCTCAGCGTTTTTACATGTTTTAAAACCTGCTCAGGTCCTGTTCCGCAGTTAAAACCGAGACTTAAAATATCAAAAGGTTCAAGAATGGTCGCAATAGTTGAAGCATCCGTTCCGATAAGCATAGTTCCGCTTAGCTCTATCGTGACCGAGACCATGATAGGAATTTCAACGTATCTTTGTCGGTTTGCTTCTTGACATGCATGAAGAGCGGCTTTTATCTGCAGAGGATCTTGACATGTCTCAAGCAAGAAAACATCTACTCCGCCGTCAATAAGAGCTAAACAAAACTCCGTATATCCCTCATACATCTCATCGTAGTCGATATGTCCTAAAGAGGGTAATTTTGTTCCCGGTCCGATAGAACCTAAACAAAATCTCGGATGCTCCGGAGTTGAAAATTTGGCACACTCGTCTTTTACAAGTTTAGCTCCGGCACGAGTCAGTTCATATGCACGATTTCCGATATTGTACTCATCTAAAACCCAGCTAAATGAGCCAAAAGTGTTTGTAGTAATAAAATCTGCACCTGCAGTTAAATATGCATGGAAAATTTCATTTAAAACCTCAGGACATGTAACATTTAATAGCTCATTACACCCCTCATTGCCTTCCCAAGCCTCTTTTGGAATTTTTTCATCCCTTTGCTGAAGCTGTGTCCCCATAGCACCGTCAATGATAAGCGGTCTATTTTTTATAGTTTTTAAGATATACTCTTTTGTTGTCATGAAAATTCTTCTTCATATGTAAATTAGGTAAATTTTATCAAAAATGAGCATAAAAGAGGCTTTTACCCATTTTCATTGGTAAAATACCAAATGATTATAATAATTATAACAATAGATTAAAAAATATTTTGATATAATTTGTCAAAATAGTGTCAAAGGAGTGGACATGAGTGAGAGCAGCGTTGGTATAAAGTTACCGACTCCATGGAGGTATAAGAGATATTTTTTCTTTACTTTTTTAACAGTTACGGCTTTGGTTTTGCCGTGGATACAGATAGATGGGAGCCACTTTTTTCTACTAAGTTTTGATAAACTTAAGCTTCATCTTGGATTTGTGCAGTTTGATATGCAAGAGCTTTACCTTATGCCATTTTTACTTATGATACTTTTTTTAGGTATTTTCGGAATGACTGTTATGGGTGGACGCGTTTTTTGCGGCTGGATTTGCCCTCAGACTATTTTTCGCGTTATTTATCGTGACTTGATAGAAACAAAACTTTTAGGCTTAAGAAAAAGAATCAAAAACAAACAGCAAGAGCCAGATATGAGTCTTTCTGAAAATAGAATTAAAAAAGGTGTTGCCGTTACTTTATGGATTCTGCTTTCACTTATAGCAAGCTCAAATTTGATGTGGTATTTTGTTCCGCCTGAAGATTTTTTCAGCTATTTGGCAAATCCTCTTGAGCATATGATTCTATTTGGAACAATCTTTTTCTTGGCACTTTTTCTTATTTACGACATAGTATTTTTGCAAGAAGATTACTGTATATATGTTTGTCCTTACTCAAGAGTCCAGTCGGTTTTATATGATGAAAATACCGTTATGGCACTTTATAATACAAATAGAGGCGGACATATTTATGATGAACATAAAGTAAAGACATTTACAAAACAAAAGGATCTTCAAGCAGTCGAGCCGCATGCAGAGTGTACGGCATGTGAGAGTTGTGTAACCGTTTGTCCGACGCACATTGACATCCGAAAAGGGCTTCAGCTTGAGTGTATCAACTGCTTGGAGTGTGTGGATGCATGTACGGTGGTTATGGGCAAACTAGGCAAACCTTCGCTTGTTACATGGTCAAGTGAATATGAGATTATTGATAAAAAAGGGAAAACACAATATTTTCGTCCTAAAATAGTGGCATATATGATTTTGCTTGTAGGCTTAGCAATAGGAATCGTTATGATGGGAAGCAAAAAAGAGCATATGCTTTTAAATATCAACAAAGAAAACCGTCTCTATTCTGTCTCTAAAAGTGCGGATGGCAAAGTAATCGTTGATAATGCTTATGAGTTTTTAGTTCAAAATACACAAAATGATAAGATGGATTTTTACTTTGAAGTTATCATGCCAAAAGATTTAAAAGGAAGAATTGAGATTACTAAACCAACTGAACCTTTTGACGTTACGCCGGATGTAAAAAAGAAAAAAATTGTAGTGCTTAGAACGTATGATATGCTGGCAAACGACCCGAGACACGACACGATTATTCCGATTACGATTCGTGCATACGCAGTTGGACATGAGGATAAAATCGTAGTTTTCAGAGAGTCTACTTTCACATATCCAAGAGCCGATGTGATTGAGAAGGCAAAATAAAATAGGGCAAAGTCCCTATTTTTGAATTATTGATTCGGTGATTGTGCCGTTGTGTTGAAGGTATAAGAAATCACTTTTCCTCTTCTATCGAACTTTACTACCAAATCTTTTGTATCTGCAATTTTAAATTAAGTTGCATAACAGCTATGCTTTGGCTTAACCCATTGACGAGGTTGAAACCTCGCTTCCGAGATGACATGTAAATAAAGCGCTCAAAGACTAAAACTTGATGAAGTATCAACGATCGCTTCCGAGGTAACATGTAGACGGGAAGCAAGGATTTGTCCTTGCCTAGCGCTTAACTTTAATAAGTTTATTTAACTATATTAAGTAGCTGGCAATATGCCTGCTTAGTCATCAAAAGTAGTTATACAAAAGCGGCAAACGCCAACATGCGAGTTTTACTTAAAATAATTTACGAATGGTTGAGGTAGAGAGGGGAACCCCTTCATCTATTTAATTTGGAGTTTTAAATCTGGGTATTTTTCGTGAAAAACACGTTCACTCTCATCAGAAAGTTTTGCTCCATCGATAATATCTTTATTCCCCTGTTCAATCTCATGTTTACCTGTCATAATATCTTGCTCTCCTGACTTAATCAGTTCTTCACCATGCTTGACTAATTTCTCACCTGATTGTTTTAATGCTAAACCCTTGTCCCAATTTTTAGCTATCTCTTTTTGGTCCAACCCCATTGCTTTTTCATCTGCTGCATGCATACGCATAAAATCACAAGTAGTAGGCTCTTTTGCAGCACATCTCACAAAAACCGCCATTGCAATAACTACAGCACTTATCATTTTTAATCTATTCATAACTACCCTTTGTATTTATAATCTTTCACAGATTTCAGTCTATCAAAATACATGTACATTGCATGTTATAACTAATCAACTTTCTTTATCTCTATATTAATAAATGGAATCATTATATTGGTAGTAGAAATGACTCTTGTGAATGTTAAAATCTTTCGAGCTTAAGTCTAATTGCACAAAAAAGCGGTGGATGAAAAAGCAATGGGGGGGGCAGATCTCAAAAGAGTAAGTATGGAAGCAAGGTTTTAACCTTGCCACTCACAGCAAGACGAGGTTAAAACCTCCTTTCCTTATTGCTCTATACCGACTATAACTTCACCGCATCTAGGGCATACATTATCAGTTTTTACAGAATACCATGTCCAAGAACATTTGCAAACAAATTTATACCTTGCCATGTCAGTCTCCTTATCAATCTCTATTTGATTTATATATGGTCGATTTTTTTCCATCTTTTGTAGTTGTCACACCATCTTTGTGAAAATGTGCATGGCTAGAACGATCAACATCACCACTACCGTTATCTTTAGAATATAAAGAACCAGCACCACTGTCACTTGTCTTTTTTACGCCATCCTAAGATGTTTTTTCAGGTTTTGACCAACTCATCTTTTCCTCCTTTTTTTAAGCAATCGTAACCGTAGTTGCTGCAGCTGTAGCAGATACAGCCGTAATGCCTGTAATACCGACTAACACGACCGCTGTATTGTCAGCATCACCAGTTCCTACACCTTCACCGAATAAATAAGTATTCCCACCGTCTTCAAATGCAGCTACTTCACCAGCAGTGCCAGTTGCTCCTGCAAATGCTGCGTAGAAGTCTGAAACTGTTGCGCCGCTTCTAGTAGCTACACCGCTTGCAATAGTCCATTCAACAATTGCAGTTGCATCCGAAGAACCAGAACCAGTAGCGTTAGCCCAAGCAGCTGCCGCTCCACCACACACGATACTATCGCCTCCTGTATTTACAGTGTAATCAGCAAACATGCTTATCGTTGCTGCATCAATAGTATGTCCAAGTAGCGTGAGTGAGTCTGCCTCAGCAAAACCAAATATAGCCTGACCTGCTGAAGCCTCTGTGAGACCTGTAGTATCGGCACCTATTGTGCCCAAGATAAGACTTAAATCCTCATTCGATCCATTGCCGGCAGCATCCATAGGGTGTAATGTTGCAGCGGTGATTGCTGATTGAGCTGCTACAGTAACTGTGCCTGCAGTATTTGCTGCTAAACCGGTAACACTAGTAATATTGCTGATTACACCGCCTGTAGAATCATTAAAGATACCAAGTTCGCCAACTTCGGTTAAAGTCGCTCCAACGGTTGTGCTAGTAACAGTGAAAGCAGAAGCCGTCGGTGCTGTGCTGTCAAGTTTGTAATCACTGTTGTCGGCAACAGCGGCATGTGTTATCGTTGCATCATTTCCTGTTGCATCTTTAATCGTACCGTTATTCAATGACAAAGCATTTTCTGCAATAGCAACACCGTTTTCATCAGTTTTATTAAATAAATTGTCTGTAGTTTTGAACACTATAGAACTTGTGCCAGACCCTGAAAGGTAAGATGCTTGAACAGTATCGCTGCCAACAGCTAAGCCGACTTGAGGAGTGCCTGTTATTGTTACTACTTCATCAAAAGCTACCGTAACAGTAATCAAACTACCGCCATTTATTGTGCCAATAGAAGTATTGTGTCCTGTTGCACTTGTGATTGCTATAGTGCTTACTATCTGGGCTGTCGTGTCATGTGCAATTGTTTTTGTTGCTTGAGTAGCAGGGTTGCCTGCAGCATCTGAAACATCTGCAGTTACTGAAATAGCATCGCTTTCAGCCAATGCTATTGCTTCTCCTGTTGTAAGTTCAACACTCCATGCACCGCCTGAAGCTATTGTTGCTGTTTTTGTAAGAGAACCACCAACCACAATTGTAACTGTTTGACCATCAGCGCCGCTTGAAGTTCCTGCTATTGATACTGCACTGTTGTCTTCAGTTGCATTGATTTTATCATCTGTAGCGATAGTGCTGATAGCTACTGTCGGAGCAGTAGCATCGATGCTCTCTCCAGATAGCGTTACGCTCGTCGTTTCCGAACTTGCATTGCTCGCTGCATCTGTTAAGGTAATGCTTGTTGTCACACTTCCTGCATCAGCTACACTTGCATCAGCTGAAACCACGGTATAGGTACCCGTGTATGTGCCGTCTTCATTGTCTGTAATAGCAGTTAATGTTTGACCATTAAAGGTTCCTGCTAAAGTCAGTCCTGCTTCACTGTTTCCAGCCGATACCGTGACCGCCACCGTATCACCGATGCCATAAGTGCCGTTTGCCACCTCAACACTAGCAATCGTCGGAGCCGTACTATCTGCCGTAATCGTATTAACACCATCCGCCATCGCATCCGTCGTAGCCGCATTCAGCGACATATCTCGGATAAATCCTGCTGTAATGTCTATGGTGTCGGCAGTTCCCGCTGCACCATATCCCGTAGTCCCCAATAGCGCAGCAGCTTTTGTGCTTGTGAGGGTAATGGTGAGTGTAGTAGCGTTGGTGACTTTGGCAGAGGTGATATCGCTGGCTGCAAAGCTGACATTGGCTGTGGTCGCGTTATCGCCGTTGATGTCCCAGCTAAGTTTTGTCCAGTCTAGTCTCCCTTTTACATCTGTCGTAGCGCTCTCTGCGCTTTCCAAAATCGTATCGAAATTTGCGCCTGTAATCGTGAGAACGATTGTGTTTTCATCAAATGCGGCAGATGTTGTTGTGGATGTCGGAATCGTTGTGTCGGTAGAGACCAATGTATCATTCGCACCCAGTGTGACTTTTCCGACCAACGCCGCGTATTGTTCCGGAGTTACGGTCACGGCGATAGCGGTATCTGCTCCATCGGTGACAGAGAGAGCGTCTAGCCCTGTTAGGTTTGCGCTTGTCAGATCAACCGTGCTTGTGACTGTTGCCGATAAAGTACCGCTAGCCGTGATAGTTGAGAAATCAGTGTCTTCGGCTATATCTTTTACGGTTACGCTTCCTGCACCGGAAATAGACTTGCTTACTGCCTGTGCAGCAGTGAGAGTTAAGGTCTGCTCGTTACTAACGCTATATCTATCTATACTGCTAAGATTAGTATTTGTACTAATATCAACTGTTGCAGATACTACTGCTGCCACATCCGAAGCAGTAAGATTCGTTGCATCCGTATCTGTCGCAAGTGGCATAATAGTAACATATCCTGCACCAGACGTCGTAACACCAGATAACACTGTAGATGTTCCTTGTAATATACTATCAGCGCCAACTATAAATGTTGCGGTTCCAATTGTAGCATTATCAACTCTTAAAAAACCATCACCCGATATTGTAACTGTAGCTTCACCAAAATCTCCAGTAAAATCAACTGGAGTTCCAGTTGTAGTAGTAACCGTCGCTGTCACATTAGTAGCCGTAATACCCGATAAATCCGCAGCCAATGTACTTTCAAGTGCACTAATAGCAACCGTACCTGCACCGTCAATCGTAAGTTCTGTCAAATCAGCCGCACTATCTGCTAAAGTTTGTCCGCTTGCAACTGTGATTTTTGTGATAGCACCTTCACCGCTAAGCAGGGCAGTCGTCGTCGCATTAATGCCGCCTCTTGTAAATGTAGCAACATCTTCAGTTATGCTCATCGAGATATTACCAGTTGCAGTTCCTCCAAATGTTACTACACCTTCCGTATCTGTTACCGTAAATGTCGGAGTAGCAGGTGCAGAACTTCCGCCGCCACCTGATGAACCGCCACTTGGAAGAGTCGTCGGAGTCGTCGCTTCCTCAACAACCGCAGCTGCATCTTCTTCTACTGCTGTCGGATTTGCTGCTATGCTTGTAGCTAAAGTTTCAGGGTTTGCTACAAACGAGGCATCTTGTGTTGCTGCTTCTACCGTTGCTGTTGCCGCAGTTAAAGTAGCAGCGATATTTGTTACCGTTCCTGCTGTTACATCTTCTGCAAGGTTTTGCATAACAGTCTTAAGATTTGCAAGAGTTGTTGTAAGAGTAGCTGCCGAATCAGTATCTGCTAAAATAGCTTGAACTGACTCAAGCGTTGCCGTCGCATTTGCAAGTCCAGCCGTGTCAGCTGCTGCCATAGTGATAACACTCTCAACTATACCAACCGTGCTTGAATCTGCCGTGACTGTTGCAATAACTTGTGCAGCAAAAGCCAAATCATTTATACCTGCATCTGCCATCGCTATACCGACTTGAGCTTTGTTGTTTAGAAGTGCGGCATCGCTTGAGCTTCCGGTTGATGCTTTTGCACCATTTACTATTGCTAAAACAAACTGATCCATCGGGATATTGCCAGAAGCCAGTTCTGCCGCCCAGTAAGTTGTACCTGCCGTATCGGGAGAGCGACCGAGTACATTTGCATATACTTGAGTTATGAGAACAGAACTGTCTGCATCTTCACCGTAAGTATCTGTAAACTCTTGTTGTTCATTTGCCCAGTTTGAAGCGATAGATCCAAAATCCATAACGTTGTTGTCTAGTTCATTTAGCCAATATGCTAAACCAGCCGCATCCGGCGCTCTGTTAAAGTACGCAGTGTACAGCTCCGAGAGCAATAGTCTGTTTTCTTCCATAACTTAATCCTACCTTGTATTTGATTTTTAGTTTAATAAACAGGGCAGTTTACTTGTTAAGCGTTATATTTAGTGTTATATAAGTTTAATTTGTAAAGAAATTGAATGAAAAGTTAATTTATGGAATATTGTTATTTGGAAGCGGAGATTTATCTTCGCCCATTGACGAGGTTAAAACCTCGTTTCCGAATCTGATGGCGAGGTTAAAACCTCATTTGTGAAGTTGATGACGAGGTTAAGTATAGATTTGCAAAAAGGAAGCGAAGATTTATCTTCGCCCATCTTTATGAAGTTTGTAACCTACACCTTTAACTGTTTCTATGTTAAGTCCATGCAGTTTTGCTTTTAGTCTAAAGAGTAGCTGCCTGCGGCTGTTTTCACTTACGGCTTTGTCATACCAAAGCATCAGTTCAATCGCTTCTATGCTCACAATTTGCCCGATGTTTTGAATAAGCAGCTGAATTAGTGCCAGTTCTTGTTTTGTAAGTTCAATAATATTGTCATATAAATAGAGATTTTTCTCATTTTGATTAAACAGATAGCCGTTTCCTATCTCCATAACGGTTTTAACACCGTCTAGTCCATAACGAAGAGAAGTAAGTCTAACCTCTCTTAGCAGCTGCTCATCAAGATAGGGTTTTACTATATAGCCCGTAAAGTTTACTTTTGAAACCTCTTTGAGCATGCCATCATCATGAAAAGCGGTAAGAAAAATCGTAGGTATCATTTTTGTTTTATGAATCAACTTTACGGTTTGGATGCCGTTTAGTTCACCTTTAATTTGTATATCCGTAATAATAATGTCAATATTTGTAGATTTGACAAAAGTGATAGCGGCATTGGAGTTGGATGCAATGCCTGCTACTTCATAACCTGCCGATTGTAAGACATTTTTCAATTCTAAAGCTAAGATGCTTTCATCTTCTATAATTAATATTTTTATTTTTCGCATAGTGTATATTAAACATAAAAAGTTATATTTGGCGTTATATTTTGGCACTGACCAATTAACCATATAAGTTTTTATTGTTAAAAAATCTAGCGAGTTTATAGTCAAGCCACTCAGCGCTTTTTGCATGAGCTTTGGAGCGTCTGACAAGATAAGCGATTTTATCTCTAAGT
>Ga0209016_1000182_pt1 | contig 87052 bp, 89 predicted proteins | sample EPASupsiteSAE305_FD_187265 | JGI IMG/M metagenome (GOLD analysis project Ga0209016, IMG submission 187265) | Bioremediated contaminated groundwater microbial communities from EPA Superfund site, New Mexico - SAE3-05 (SPAdes) (version 2) | ecosystem: Environmental > Aquatic > Deep subsurface >... | reverse complement strand
CATTGCAACACTGGAAATAGTCCATACTTCATAAAATGGGAGATCCAGAAAGTAGGAATTAACTCATTTCTCAAGGACAAAATAGCGCGATAATTTTTTTCAAAGACGTACTGCGTAAGTCCTATCAGTGAATGAACCAGACACTCGGCTACGCTTTGATCACCCTCATGTGATGAAGCAAAGGTCTCAAGAATGAAGGTGAGAGGGTTTCCGGTGGTGAGGATCTCCTGTGCACGCTGCCGTATCGGATCATCGTCTGCTGGCTCATCACCGACTGCAAGTCTCCCGGATTTAGTCACAGTCCTGTCATTACCCTCATCGTCAGGATCAATTCTCCCTTCTGTAATAAGGCGGGCCCTAATCCGTGAACGTCGTTGTGAAGCGAACCATTCCTCAGCATCACGACCATGACCTTCGAGCTTTGCACGTAGTTCAAACCATCGCTGTCGTCCGCTTCCGCACGAGTCATGATGACATCCGGCATATATCGCACCATTCCCGAACTGGATTGCAAATGCACCATTGCGGTGAGCTTCAGAAAATGGGCATGAATCAAGCGAAAAGAGAATGCCTCCCTGATATGGCTTTGATCGATATGAGAGACCGTATTTGGTCAGCCATAACCCAAGATCAGGGATAGAACGTCCTCCTAAACATGCATATTGTGAATAGCTTTCTGCTGATTGGCGGTCAATACCTCCTTCATTGGACCGATTCTGTACACTTCCGGATGAATGGTTCTGTGCATCTGAACAGTCAGCGATGAGTGAGACGAGATCGCTGACCTGAATTATCTGCCTCTCCTCGGTACCGGACATGATTTTGGCACGTCGGTGTGGCCGATCTGGAAGATTATCCCCTTTACGTGAGGTTGTCCCGTAAACCTTCCAGATCCTGGCAGCGTTGAAATTTGCGGTATCAACCCTACATCTCTCGTCTGAAAACCGATGATCCAGCGCATCGAGCACTGACCTGATAAGATCTCTGCTTGTCTCATCGTTTGGGAGATCGATGGCATAGAGGAGATGTGATCCATTGCCAGAATCCGCGAGGATAGGTTCTTTCCATCCGCGTTCTGCAAGATATTCCCTGATAGCATCGGCCAGCCGTAATGCTTCATCATGTTCAGGATCTGATGACGAGATTCCTGACCGCCTGACTGGATCGATATCTATCGGCAGCCATCTCCGATGCACGATATCGGCATCTGCTGTGGTCTGATCCTGCCTGCCGACACGGTACTTGATCCTGTTCGCCCGACGTGCAAGAAGATCACTGCTGACCTCATTTAGTGTGACATAGATACCGTGCCCTCTTGGATCACGGTCCTGCTCTGTAATAGCAACAGCAGCTTTCTCAAAATCATTGAAGTATCCGGAGGATACACCGTCTTCACTGAGGACTCTGACTTCGATAACCTGACCTAGCGAGAAGAGGCATAACAGTGTCCTGAGGATCTCGCTGTACTGCTCATCAGCAGTCATATATTCTCCAGCCTGCCAACCTGGTTGGTATTGACTCAATACCCGATACGGAGACGGACATCTGCAGGTACACCGACCTGCTAAGATCGAAAAGAGCCGCCATTATAGCACCGGGAGAGGAATGGCACCACCTGCATTGATCAGATACCGTCTCCATCCTGCCTTATGCCTGATCCAGTACTCAACATTCCCTGGATACCTGCAAACCCGAGTACGTTCAGAAAGGTCATATATATCATTTCTGAATGAGCTTTTCCGACGGGATCTTACAGATATGAAGAGTATCTTCCCATCTCTGTCCCAGGCGATCAGGTTAATCCCTGTAGACTCATGGGTACGACTCTGCGCAACCCTAATGACCTCGTACCCGTATCTGACAAGAAGATCTTTGGCAGTGTACTCAGCAGTTCGTCTGGTCTGGTAATCCGGATTATCAAGCCTCATTCATACTCCAGAAAGAGATACGCGACATGGATGCCAACCCATACCGGACTGATCCATGCCTGAATTCATAACCAGATCTAATGGATATGCTTAAAATTTCAGACAATGATACCTGATCACTCCCCTCGGTGATCTGCCGGCAAGCGAAACCATCTGATGGGGAGTATATCAATGCTTTATCCTCTTGATTCGTTTTATCATCCTTCTGCCTGAGGTCTTTTTCGTTCATCTCATGACAGTGAATGACTGTAATCTCCGTATCTTTCTAAATCTTTTGGATTGACTTTTCTAGATTATAAAAAGATTTAATATTACTGGGCGCGTCATGGCCTCAGGATTTAAAAAATCATCACAATTGGAAGAAAATCAGAAAAATCGTGCGAATTGAACCATTTGATATCAGGTACATTGGGGTGCTCTTCTCCTCTGTTATTTTATAAAAACATGCTTGAATTTTTCGTTTTTGATCATCTCTTTCGAACTATATATACATCTACCACCTATGAGATAGTGTCGCAATACATGCGACAAGGGGGGAAAATGGGAGATTTTACGCAGAAAAGTGTGGTGAAGTCAGCGGTGAGAAAACTTGCAGCACCGATTGCCGACTATACCGCATTCAATGCACTTGTCCAGGATGTTCTGGACAACAATCCGTGGGGCTGCACTACCTACGAGTCAGCAGGAATCGCAAAACCAGCAGTCGAGAAATCGAAAGAGTCATACTCTGCATCCATCGTGTATGAGAATGCGGAAGCGAAGACAGTTGGGAGCATTCCGGTACGTGGGTCGACGATGGCAGCGGTAAACACGGCAGTGACCCAGATCACAGGTTCTGCAGCGATTACTACCGGTATGGGGACCGGTGTGACCGCTTCCCGTGATTCGTCTGAAGACTCGTTCAGTTGCACCATCAAGGCTCATGCGAGTAATGGGGAACTCTACTCTGTGACATTCAAGAGGGACAGTGTCACTCTCTCCAGCTATGAGGCAGATTCTATCAGAACAGGACTTGAAGCCTGGGCTGATACGGTTGCCATCCTGGCATGATTCTCCTTTTTTCATATCCGGGGGGAGTATGAAAAGGGGATTTCTTGTTGCCGGAATCTTCTGCCTGCTGTTTGCAGTGGTTTCAGGGGCCGGGTTTATTGCTACTACCATCAGTACCGATGGTTCTGCATTCCTCTCAACTTCAGGTTCAAATACAAATGGGTCGTTTGATTCTCGGGCTTTGACAGTGGATGCAGCCCATCTGGCCAGGACGGTGTCAGGGGATGAGACAGAGAGTGATCTGGTTGTATCAGGAACCGGGCCGGTTCTCGTGTCAGATTTTGCATCAGTCCTTATGAGAGAGCCTGACATCAGGGAACGCTGTATGTTTCTTACAGCCGGAGGAGACCGGTCTCTTGGAGAAGCATCGGTGTACACCTCCGGCATTCTACATGGTGGCGAGTATGAACTTTCAAGGGATATAGGAGCAGATCTTTCCGGGGAGACCCGGGTGAACGGGTCCGGACTGCTCGCCTTCGGATTTCAGGATTCAGGGGACCAGTCTCTTGTATCCAGGGGTTTTGTGTCAGGGAACATGACCGTGCAGGATCTCTTCAGGTATGGAGGAAGGATATGATCACTGAAGCGGTTGCCGGGGTATCGCTTGGGGTCGCGGTTATGAACGGTGTTGCAGCGTTTTTTCTGTACCGTCAGTATCGCCTGCTAGCTGAGGAGACAGTAGGTTTTGCAGGGAAGGTTCTGACTCTGATACGAGATGAGGATGGAGATATCGTAACCGATCCGGTGGTCCTGGCAGGAGAGGCAATGGATCATCTGAGTCAGGTATCCGGGATTGTGAGATGGATCAGGGGATGAATAATCATCTCCTTTTGATGATAGAAACGTGTACACCTACATGAAGACAGATCTGTGCCAGATGTCACGGTAGAATCAATCCAGAGCACTCCTTCGATTTTACAGAAGGCTTTTGATTTCTGACTGTTGGATGTATGGTTTCTATTGTCAGGGTATCGACACATGAGAGAGGATACTATTGATGGCTGGCACTGTGCTTTATTCTTCTTCCGAACAAGTATCGAAATCCTGAATCGTCCTTTTAAAAATTTTATTACCTTTTCAGATTCAGTAAATCCCTAGTCCAGTCGGTCTACCAGGGTGTTGATCAATTTTACCCTCTCAAGAATTTTGTTCTGCTCCGATTTTTCATACATTCCGACACTCATGGAGATTAATGTGAGTGGATTTTTTATCTCATCATTTAAAGCTGCAAGTTGAGCCATGTTTTTACTTATCTGTCGGAGTACGGTCTTTTGCTCCTCTATCAGTTCGGTTTCACAGGTTATATCACGGCCAATACAAAACCTTAATATATTGCCTTCGATAGTTACAACATGATCTGTATATCCAGAACAATTTTCTTTTTTTTTTGTGTGTTTGGAAATGACCATGAGAACATTTTACCAGTATAAGTAGGATCTTTCCAATATTTTATGAAAAGATCACAATCTTCCAGATGAGAATGGCACACGGGAAGATGAGATATCGGGTATCCAAGGATCTGCTCTGACGTAAGTCCGGTGAATATCTCAAAACAGGGATCACTGACCAGAATTCCTTTTTCATCTCTGATTATGATGGGGTCTACAGCTGCCAGTACCTGTTCTTTTATCCGGTCAACCGAATGATCAATATCCGGGTCAATTTTTGTGATTGAATCGAAAATTTAAGGATTATGAGTTATCGTTATGATTTCAGGATTTTTGATATTGTTACATGATACTATTTATCACTGATGAATGAGTATTGAATTTAATCGGCATGAGTTCGTTTTTAAGGTGACTATAAATTATTTAAACAATTTTTCGTAAAACGTCAGTTCAAATATTAATAGAATGTCAAAAAAACCAACGTAAAATAGTCTACAAATTGGGTACGGGATGAAATAAATTATGTTGAGAGACCAAATGTCTTTCTTGTGGTTTCCAGAGTATCACCAGTTTTTAATCCTCCACCATACAGGATTTTGATCGCTTCCTTGTCGAGATCGCTTAGGTTTCGGTTTAATCCCTCATTTCGGTAGAAGAAACTCTCTTTATTTTTATACGAAACACCATGCAGACCCATACTGTAGAGTAGTCCCTTCAGAATGTAGTACTTCTGATCATCTTCACTGAGAGTGTTGAGCAGATAGACATAATCATCATTCACAACTCCAATAAGTTCTCCTTTCTGGTTCTTGATCAGATGATCAGAGTCCTTTTTCTTATCATCATAATACTGCTGCATCATCTTTTCAGTGAATATTTTTATATTATAATAATTATATGGGATTTCTGCATAGTTTGAATTCAGGAATCCCAGTGCAACATCTTCATCTTCAAACTCTGTAGTTCCTGATATCGAATTAAAGAGTTTGGCAATACTTTTCACATAATCAACTTCTTCTTGCGTATAATATCCGTCAAGCCAGAACTGATATTTTTTATTTGACTTAAAAAGTTTTAACTTTGCATTGTCAAGGCCAAACGCAATATCGAGCAGATGAAGTACGACATCATCTTTGTCAAAATCCTTTCCAACATTAACATTCTGACTCTCGATCTGCATAAGATCTCCTCTAAGGGTGAGACCTTTAGATGAAACGATACCTAGCACATAATCCTTATCATTTTTTACCAGATACTCATCAGAGCCCATCTCTTTCTCAAGTTTCTCTAACTCTGAAGCTGGAACGATCCTGATATTATAGTATGTTTCACCAGCATTTGCATCAGGAGTTGTTGTGTGAGACACCACTTTTTTTGGTGTTTCGACAGGCTTTATGGTACTTCTGGTCTCATTAGCGCTACCATTCCCTACTTGCTGACCTTGATTTAAGGTTTGATTATGAGATGTATTGAGATCATTTACTCCAACAAGAGCAGTACATCCTGCAAATAGGACTGTACAGAGTAGAATAACAAGTAGTATCGATACCAAATCTATTCTCATCCCACTTTTTTTAGGTATACTATTATTTTAGTATTCTGAAATTTGATCTGATAATAAATTATTCATATATCTGCATTTCTAAAAAATATGATAATTATATGTATACTTTAATAATCCAATAATTACAATACATTATCAGTTCCATCTTAAGTGGATACGTCTGTTGTTCATAGATTATCGACTTGAATCAACAATTGAAGGTTTTATCTAATTATTGGATAATATTTGCGAAATATAACAAGTATAAATGAAATAATTATGTATCAAAAGGCCAATTCTAGTAGGAAAAAATGTCAGTCTGCAGTATTTTGGTTTTTCAGTTTTTTTCTGGTACTTATGACACTGACTGGCTATTGTGCAGGGGATTCATCCGAGACTCCTTTCACTACTGTATCAAATACGAACTCCTCTGATACACATGGTTCTGGAACTCCAAATGTCACCATTGAGAAAGATGTAAAGCTTATTTACGAAGTGAAACTGGTCTCTCCTAAAATTATTGAGAATGTCAAGGCAAACTCCAATATTCTAGATACAATTTTAAAAATAGGTCCAGGGTTATTAGTCGGAGTTTCAACACCAAGCACACTATACTTGAATGCAAATATTCATTCAGATGAGTATCTGTTAAAAAACAGGGAAAATACTGACTATAAAGAGAAGATTACAGAACATCTGATCTCTATCGTATATGGAAAGGATAGTGCGAATAACTCGCTCCTTCAGTCTGAACCGGATTATATGATCTGGTTTAACGAAGCGTACAACTCAGATGATATCAATACATCTCTTGCGTTTGCACGGGAATTTAATAATTTATCCTCTACGGCACAGTTTGAGGATGAGTATGTTCTCAAAGGAGATTTAAAAGACAATTATGTAATAGTCCCATATCATTACTACCGAATCACATTCACATCACGGGAAGCCCTTGATGTCTATAAGAAGGATAAGTTCAAATCTTCAAATGAAGAGGTCATCAACGACAAAAATGGAGTCTTGATAGGCATCATCGGGCCTGAATATGTATATCTCTGGAATGGACTTGAAGGAAAAGATCGCCAATACTATATTATGAAAGCCCTTTTCTGGAACATGGGTATCCATGGTGAGACATCTACAGAGCCGACAAGTTTCTTCTATTCAAAAGCTAATACATCATCTACCTTGTCTGAATTGGATAAAGATGCGATGAGATTATTATATGGTGGAAGACTGAACCCCGGAATGAATGCCGATACGATGAGAAAGGTACTCAATAATAATCTGTAATATATACCCATTCTCACCATTATACCAATTATTGTGCCTATTCGGTCGCCTTGGTCAAATACAAGGTTACATGTGAGAACTCTCTGCTCAAGTACCTGGTTTTAATATATCTTCAGGTTATCTCAATCAGTTGTAGCCGGTTGTTTAAAACAATTGAAAAAAAGGGAAATGTATGTTCGATTACGCTGTTGGATTTAATATACTCTCAATATCGTCATCAGCGAGCGAATAATCGAAGTAATCTTTGTAGAACGTCTTGAGTTCTTCTTTTATGTTAATGTTTGTAAAGAGATCTGGATACAGGGTTTTGGCAGCCCATTGAATTTGAAGTGCTTCTTCTGCACCGTATCGATCCCATGAGAATACTCCTTTCGGGTTCACGTAAACCTTGTCATTTTTAACAGCCTTTAATGCCTGCCATTTTGGATCGTTCTTAATGGTATCTTTATCCTTCATGGTGCCGCCGATGATGATAACATCAGGGTCATAGGACTGTATCTGTTCAAATGTTACCTGTTGCATATTTCCTTTTACGTCTTTTGCAGCAGCGTTGGTAGCACCGGCAACATTGATCCATGAGTCAATTATGGTATTACTTCCATCAATCTTCAATGGATCCAGACTTTGAATATGAATTACACTCAGTTTTTTATCGGCAGGGATTTTTGAACTGATATCCTTTATTGAGGACAACTTTGAGTCAAGATATGAGATGTACTCATCTGCTTTCTGCTTTTCAGAGTCACCAAGCATGGATCCTGAAAGCTTGAATGCCTTTTTAAGATCATCAAAGTTTGTAAATGTTATAATTACAGCTGGAATACCTGCTTCTTTGAGTTTATCCAGAGTCTCGTTTGTTGCAGAAGACAAGACTACAACCTCCGGCTTTGTGGAAACAAGTGTCTCCATGGAGATATCACCAGCCCCAGTTCCAGTTTGAGCAGCAGGAATGTCATCAATCCTTGGATAGACCTTTTTGAAGAAAGGTAATGCCTTAATATTTGATGTTGTTGCAACAAGTTTATCTCCGGCTCCAAGCATCAAAACAACTTCGTTATGTGCATGCCAGAGGTCTGCAAGACGTTCAATATCTGCAGGAATTGTTACAACATTTCCTGCCATATCGGTAATTGTCTGTGTCGCACCTTGTGCGGAAGTTGTAGAACCTGTACTGTCAGCAAAGGCTGAAGAAATACAGATCATTCCGCTCAGTAATAACGCAATGAATACGAATTTTGAGAATTCAAGTTCTTTCTTTAGTATCATCAGATACCCCTATCTATTTCCAATTTGATGATGATCAGGACATGATGCAATATGAGACCATTTGGATTCCTATTTACACCAGATAACCGATTTTTATGAAATATTCTTATCCGAGAGGGTAAGAATATTCTCACAAAAGATAATCAACACCAGTATAATTGTTTAGGATGTAAGTTTAAAAATACAATCTTAATTAAGGTGCAAACTAATATAAGTTAATTTAATTGAAATACAGCAAAGCCGATCATCTGTAACAACCGCACTGACGTCATATGATGGTAGATCGGATAGTACACCCCTCATCCTGAACATAATGTGAGTTATACTGCCTTCCGAGATTGTATAGGAAAGGGCCTCTAATCATTCAGCATCGAATGTTATGATTCCGTATCATAGTTGGTATCTACGCATGAGTCCACTATGTCATTTTCAGTATGTATTTCTCACAAGAAATTGATTATTATGTGAGATTATATGGAATCAGTTATTGATTCTCTTATTATCAGATCGAAAGATGACCTGTATCAAATGCTGGATGTTCTGGAGAGGAAACGAGAATCAGACTGGTGGGACACCTTCTATACTGACAAAACGAAACCAGTTCCATTTTTCCGATCTGTTCCTGATGAAAACCTTCATTCATATATCCAGCAGAACATCTTTACCAAGGGAAGAATTCTGGATATTGGGTGCGGGATATTTCGGACCGATACTTCAGGCTGATACCGGGCTGCTTTCATGGGCTGGTGCAGTAGCAGTAGTGATTACTGGTGCTTTGTGCATTCCAGGAGCATATGCATCATATGCCGTAAATCGAAATTTGAATCATTGCGAGAAAAGCCAGATATGAATGCTGTTATTCAAGAAAATTGTAGATTTTATGTATCAACATTCTTAAAATATTGTACACGCCAATTAAATCAATTCAAATAAAGATATATAATCTCAAAAAACCTCGGAGTAAGATACAATAGAAATCATACCGTTCCAGAAAGATCACATTACACAAGCGTGTAATCTGGTCGCAGATAATTATCATGAAGAACGGCAGTGTGTCCCAGAACTTCCAATTATCTCTGACTTTTTCGTTCCAGAGATATTATTTAGGAATGGTCTTGGGGTTGCAGCATTGGATCACGGAGATCTTTTCGGTTTTCTCTGTTGCATGGGTCCTTTTGATAGTCAATTCGGAGATGTGAAAGGAATCTTCTCTCCATTACACGGACATGGGGCAATCAATTCAGACCGTAGGAAGATATATTCCATGCTATACGCTCAGGCAGCGAAGATATGGGTGGAAAAAGGGGTTCTTAGCCATGCTATTGCTCTATATGCTCACGACACTGACGCATTAACAAGTTTTACTCAAAATGGTTTTGGAATGCGTTGTATTGATGCAATAAGATTGTCTGATCCAATACCTGTCACATCTTTCCTAGAATATTCATATAAAGAGATTGCAAAGGAAGAATTCAGGGATATATTGCCTTTGAACAATGCCCTCATTTCACATATGTATCAAAGTCCGGTTTTCATGTCTATCAAACACAGGACACCGGATGATGTTATTGAAGATGGCAAAGATGAATCAATTCGATATTTCTGTGCTTTCAAAGAAGGAGAAATCATCGGATATATGAAAGTCGGTGGTTCAGGAGAGAATTTTATTTCAAAACAGAAAGGAGTGGTAAATATCTGTGGTGCATATCTCCTTCCAAGGTATCGTGGACAAGAGGTGGCATCTCAGTTACTGTCTTTTCTCCTCTCCCAGATGCAGCAAGATGGCTATTCTCATGTTGGGGTAGATTTTGAGAGTATAAATCCTCCAGCTCGTGAATTCTGGTTACGCTTTTTTACTCCCTATACAAATAGCCTTGTCCGGAGAATTGATGAGAGAATACTACCTGCTTACGAGATTTTGAATTTCCATGGAAGATAATTTCCAACAATTATTACATTAAAATATTTATTTAGTACAACCACTAACCTAGTATCTCAATGACCTTCCCTGAGTACGATCATCTCATCCATGCGATTGCTTCTTCAGCAGATCATACCCAGGTGATCGAGGATGTCAGAATCTATACCAACTGGGTCCTTGTAAAAACCGGAAGATGGTCGCTCTCAACGATATTTCGGGGCATGCCAGGCCTTGAAGATAAACCCGGGATGGACTCATGGATGGGTGACTGGCTCGGAAAACCTGCACTTGAATCAGCACTCGAACTCCTTTCAAGCAGAGAGACACTTCGTCGGGCGGTCGGGATGGCCTGCCTGAAATCGCTGCTTCCGGTTCCAACCAGCGTCATGTCAGGAAATGCAGTCATGATGGTCGAGGCTGCAGCAGCCCGGGTCCCAACCTGTTTCATCGGGTACTTCAAAGAGGGGGCTGAGTGGCGTGAGATGGGTCGGCCGGTGAACATCGTCGAACTCTTTCCGAGGCCCGGTGATATTCACTGGGACGATGCAAAAGAGGTCCTTGAGGAGGCTCAAATCGTGCTCATGAGTGGACTTACCGTGGTAAACGACACACTTGCAGAGGTGATACGGAGAACACCCAACGCAAAAGTCCGTGTTATGATGGGCCCGACTGTTCCGCCAAGCCCAGTAATCTTCGACTGCGGGCTTGATCTGCTGGGAGTGACTCTTGTCAGCGACTGGACCCTTATGGCACGGTATGCCGAACTTGGAGGCGGGAGTATCGCACACGCTCCACCTGGAGCTCTTGAGAAGATCAACCTTGTCAGGGAAGGCGGAAGACTCATCGAACGACTCAAAGAACTGGCTGGAGAGTAAAGAGAGGGAAGTAACAGAATGTGGCTTACACGAATATCTGAATGGCATGCAGCAGGGATCCCCTGTGCATTGGTGACGATCATCGAATCATCAGGTTCAACCCCACGCAAGGTTGGATCCAAGATGGCAGTCAATAATACAGGAGAGATCGCCGGCTCGGTCGGGGGTGGTGGAGTTGAGTTCTCCTGTATTGGTATTGCCCAGGATGCGATCAAGACAGAGATCTGTATCACGAAACGGTTTGTTTCCAAAGGAGACGGAGACGAATGGAAAGCCGATGACGCTGATACCTCACTCGGAGTCTGCGGAGGATCCCTGACTGTTTTTATTGAGCCGATTCTTGTTGAGCCAGAGATCGTGATATTTGGCGGGGGTCATGTCGGACTGCACCTCGGAAAACTCTGTGAAGTACTTGCAATTCCATACCGGGTGTATGATGATCGGCCCGAGTTTGCAGATACCGGGCGGTTTCCCGAAGCTAAAGAGGTTGTGTCTGCACCTTTCACAGCGATTGAGCAGAATATCAACCTGTATGGAAGAAGTTACTGTGTTATCATGACCTATGGGCATGAACATGATGAGGAGGTTCTTGAGCAACTCCTGAAGAACAAGACTCTTCCGTACATCGGGATGATAGGCAGTGTTAGCAAGGCTTCCGTCCTGATAGAAAATATCAAGAGTCGCGGAGGTGTAATAGATGACCGGCTGTACTGTCCGATTGGGCTAAAAATAGGTAAAAACCTTCCCCAGGAGATTGCCCTCTCAATTCTTGCAGAGGTCGTTGTTGTTATGCGCAATGGAAAATTAGAACATATGAAACGGAACTGGTCATAAATCCGGGGAACCGGATTGCGACCGGTAGATTCTGATCTCATTCAGAATCTCTTCAACAACCTCTTCAACACTGATAGAACCAAGATTCAACACAACCGGCCGTATCATCGGCCATCGTTCTATCACCATCTGGACAAATTCATTCCGAACGGTCCAGATCATCGGGGGATGATCCTTTTTTACCAGTTGATCGATGCACCCACCCCAGAGAGCCCCTCTTACATCAAACCGCCCTACTTCATCGATAACGATGAGATCGGTGGCATCATGTCCCGATGAGATAAGGAGAGTGCGTCTCCCGAATGCTAGCCCTTCGGGTCTGAAGTAAAACCGTGCATGCTGCTCTGAACCCTGTGATGGGATGTCAGAGCAGAGTGCCATCCCTGATCCGGTAGATACGTCGACAACAGAGAATCCCGAGCGGACATCATCTGTAAAGTAACCAGGAGCAACTATGCCCCTCAGGTGTACCTGAAGCGTATCAAGCCTGGTGAGTACATCCATCAGAAAGGTTGTTTTTCCTTCAGCCTGGGCACCTGAAATGATGAATACCGGAGGCTGCCAACCTGAAGCATCATATTCACTCATCACTATCACGACTCTTCGGTGCCATATGGTATTGCATGAAATAAGGTAATGACATGTACTTGTTATTCCTGAACATATAAAGAATCTTTATACTTTTTGCATTATAACAAGATAAGAGTATAATGAAAACATTTCTGAAATATTCAGGATGTTTATATCTGCACTCATATCTCGTTTCACGACACATTGCATAAACAGAGAACCACTTTGCCACACGGAAGGACAGAATATGATATGTACATACTGTGAGAGATTATGTGATATTCCTGACTCCGGATCAGGGTACTGCACCATGTACCGGAATGAGAGTGAAGTTATCACCGAGAATTATCCTGATGCGTATCTTAATATTTATCCGGTCTCAAGTGAGTCCATTCCGATGCTTCATTTCTATCCAAACAGCACCTTCCTGCTGGTGAGCACAATCGGATGTAACTTTGCCTGTGATGGGTGCATTTCAGAGTTTCAGACCACCCGTAAAGGAACACTTGAGAAAGTTCTGACACCCCACACCCCGGAGGAGATCCTCTCAATTGCCAGGGAGAGTTCATGCAGGGGAATTACCTTCTGTCTGAATGAACCGACAGTATCGCTGCCAACCTTCCTGCGGCTTGCAGAAACAGCAAAGAACGAAAGGTTTCTTGTTGGATGCTCAAGCAACGGATACATGACCGAAGAGACACTACAAAAGATGATCCCGTATCTCGATTTTGTAAATATCGGGCTGAAAGGATCTTCTGATGCACGATACCATGAGTGCGGCGCTGTTTCAGCAGATCCAGTGTTCCGAAACTTGCAGATACTTCATGATGCGGGAGTATTCATCGAGGTCTCAACGATGTATCTCTATGGCAGGGAGGATGAGATCAGAGGGGCTGCAGAGAAGGTGAGGCAGATATCACCGACAATTCCATTTCAGGTCATGCGGTTTTTTGCTGTTAATGAGGAACTTGCCGGTCTTCAACCAGACAAAGCCCAGGCAGAAGCGATGTGTAGTACCTTGAGGAGAATCGTGGATCATGTCTACCTCTTTAATACCCCGGCAACAACAGAACTCGACTCACGATGCCCGAACTGTGGTAAAACAATCATTCACCGGGTCTTCTTCGGCCCGATGGCTGCCCGTGTCTTATCCCTCCAGCCCGACGGGATATGCTCCTGCGGGTATGCATTTCCTCATAAGGGAGACATCATGCCTGTGCCGACTGAAGATTCTCCGGTTCTTGGAGGATACCGCTCAATCATGGGTGCCAAGTTCATCGCCGGATTTCTGAAAGTCCTGGGTATCACCGATGAGGCAGAGATAGATAATCTCTGTAACACGGTGATCAGCAACGGGTATCTCATCGACCTGCAGCAGCAGCATGATTCTCTTGAGACCTTCACGAACATGACCCGGTATCTTGCAGAGCTCTCCGGTCGAAGAGACGCAGGTGAGAGTCTCATCAGGTATGCAACCGGGATAGCAGATGAGATTGCCAAAAAGGTACAGAGTGTCGATAAGCCACGAGTGTTAGGTGTATTCTGCCATCCTCTCTCCCCCATGTATGCAACCAAACTCGGGAATACTCTTATTGAGATGGCTGGCGGATTGAGCCTCAATAAACAGGAGAACTTCCGTGAGAGTTCGCATGCAGAGTACACGGTTGAAGAGTTCAATAGAGTTAATCCGGACATTATTCTGATCTCCGGGCATTTTGCCCCGCCGATAGATGAGTTTCTTACCACGTGCAGAGACCTTGGTATCTCCTGTAAGGCAACGGTCGATGGAGCCGTTTATGTCATGGATAGTGAGTTCTCATCAGGAGATCTCGGATGGCTCGTCAGCCTGATGGATGTTGCAAATATTCTTCATCCAGAGATATTTACATACTCGCTCAAGGAGGAGAAAGAGAAGATAGAGAGGCATATCACACAAATACAGGTGAGTACAGATGGAAGCAGAACCTAATTTTAATTTAGAATCTGTTTTTAGTGCAGATGATTACCTCTATTTTTATTCTAATCATCTTAAGGATGAATATTCTGATGAGGAGGTATCATTCCTTATCCGTGAATTCTCTTTGAATGAACCATCTGCGATTCTTGATCTTGCCTGTGGGCATGGAAGGCATTCCAACAGGCTGGCGGAATTTGGACATGCCATCACCGGTGTAGACCAAAGTAGTGAATTTCTGGAGATTGCAGAAAGAGATGCAGAAAAGAGGGGACTACATGCCAGATATCTCTGTGCTGATTCACGGAGTTACTGCGAACCCGTAGGATACGATTGCATCATCCATCTCTTCAGCTCATTTGGGTATTTTTCTGACGAGGAGAACGAGCTGGTTATCAGGAATGTTGCACATTCGCTCAAAGATGGTGGATTATTCTGTCTTGATATCCTGAACAGGGATGCCTTTCTTAAGGATTATCCGCGTTTCTCCGTCCTTGAAAAGAACGCAGATCTGATGATAGATCGGAACCGGTTTGATCCGGTGTCCGGGAGACTATATAATTCCCGGATAATTATTCGGGATGGAATACGGAAGGATACCCCGTTCTTTCTCCGGCTATATAATCTGAATGAGATAACGAGAATTCTGAACGATAACGGTCTGTCGATAATCAGGAGATTTGCCGATTGGAAGGGGAATCCATTTGACGGTGAATCAAAACGTATGATTCTGATAGCACAAAAAACCCAGACTGATAACGAATAACCTATTTTGCATTGTGATAATGGAAACGAACCAACTGGATCTCTGGAACCATGCTGCAGAACGATATATAGAGGATGATTCACAATTCACACTCTTCAATCGTTCGATATATATGCCAGTTATTGAATCGATGATTGGTAATGTCAGGGATAAGAATGTCCTTGATCTCGGGTGTGGTTGTGGAAACTTAACCAAAAAAACCGCGTTGGATGGAGCAGTTGCACTTGGGATAGATGGGTCTGATACAATGATTTCAAGGGCCTGTACAGAGAACGTTGCTCCATCAGCCATGTTTGCAATTATGGATCTGACCCGGCCATTTCCTATTAAAAGTCGAACCATGGATATAGTTGTCGCAAACATGGTTCTGATGGATATTCCGGATATTGAGATCTGTATCAGAGAAGTCTCAAGGATTCTAAAATCTGGGGGTGTCTTCATTATCTCAATGACACATCCTGCATTCTTCTGTAGTGATTGGGAATGTGAAGATGCAGACCCACATGCGTATAAGAAAGTCAGTGATTATTTGAATGAAACATGTGAACCGGTCTTCTTCTGGGGTGAAACTGTTCATTATCACCGGCCATTATCTACATATTTTAATATACTCGAAAAGAACGGGATGTGTGTTCTTTCATTAAAGGAACCGGTTCCGGACCTCAACGGGATGTGTGAGGATTCATCTCTTCGGTATCATTTGAGAATTCCCTCGTTCATTGTGATGAAAACAGCATTACTTGAGAGATAGTGTATGTTTTGAGATAGAATTCTCCCGTTATGGCGACCTGAATAGAATTCGGGAGACCGGGTATTGTGTTGAGGTATCCCCCTTATAATGTACTGGGGGGTAATTAAAAAAAGAAGGTAAGGATGTCAGGATCAGAATGGGGTCCGGATGTGATACATCTCCGGGAAAAGGTTTACAGATTGATTCATTTCTCTGATCCAATGTCTATCCTAGACATTGGATGTGGAACCGGGTAGGATATTTCACGGTTTGGGGAATGTTGTGGAGTCAATGCACAATTCATTGGTGTAGATACTTCTCATCGCTCTATCAGGAAAGCAGAAGAGAAATATGGATCAGACACAAGGTTCAGGTTTATTCAGGGAGATATAAGTGCAGATTTACAGTTTTATAATGACTCTTTTGACCTTGTTTATTCATGCAATCTCCTTGAATGTATCCCTGACAAACAACGACTAATCGATGAGGTTGGCAGAGTTCTAAAACCAGGTGCTCAGGTGGTTTTCTGTCACTATGATTGGGATTCACAGATCTTCAATGGGTATGACAAGCCACTAATCCGGAAGATTGCTACAGAATTTGGTGACTGGAAACAGGATTGGATGGATGAAAGTGACGGCTGGATGGGAAGAAGGATGTATGGTCTGTTCAGAAACAACCCTTTATTTTCCGGAGATATTGTCCCATATGTTCTCGTTAACACAGAATACTCTCCTGATTTATACGGTTACCAGAGAATCAGAGATGCTCAGACGATGGCAGATCAGGGGATTGTCTCTCAGGAAGATGCAATTATGTTTATCCACAATATCGAGAAGACTGTATCAGAAGGGACCTATTTTTACAGTATTACTCTTTATGTGTATGTAGGACAAAAATCAGGCACCTGATGCAGAAACATCACATCTTTGGCCTTGTGGCAATAAGCAGTTGTACATTCGATTCTTCTACAAATACCCCACCCGGTTGTATCTCCAAGAGTCTTCTCGTCATTCGGTCCCTGAATTCAGCATTTCGTTCATTGAGCAGAACCGGATGTATGTACGAGTAACTAAGTAACTGGCCGATAAGTTCTTCTATCGTATGTTCCTCATGAACCTCAAATTCAATTCTTTTGATGACCGTAAACGACGATTGAGCAAAAATTTCCTCATGCTTAATATGTTCTTTCTTTTCAAACCGTCCAGAGTAATCCCATGAATCTCCAAGTATATCCTGTATTTCAGATATTGCTACCCTTCCCCATTGGTGGTTGCTTGTTGAGTGGAAGGCATCCTTCTTGTCCAGGCATACAATACCACCATCTGGCTCAATCATGGTGTCTAACGTTTTGAGTGTCTGATGACGATCCATCCAGTGAAAACTGCGACCCATGGTACAGAGTTTTAACGGTGGAAGGTTAAGCCCGGCCAGAGTTGTATCAGATCCAATAATCCATCTGACAGGACAGAGGGGATTGGATTCAGATTCACATCTCTTTCCCTCAGTGATCATATCAGGTTCAGAATCTACCGCATAAACTGTGTAACCTCGTATGGCAAGTGGTAAAGAGATATTCCCGGTTCCACAGCCAAGATCGAGAATAACTGAATCAGAAGAGATGTTGAAATGAGAAATAATTGTATCAAATACTGCTGCAGGGTAACTTCCCCGGTACCGTGCATAGTACCGGGCTTTGCCTGTAAAATATTGGTTCATTGTAAACTCATGCTTCATATTATGTTAGCAAACAGATATTTTTATAATCTCCTGCATTTGGCTATATAATAATAATTTCCACAAAATGTACCTGGCCATAAATAGAAGTTAAGACATTCAAATAATTACTGTATCAAAATTATTATTCTAATTCTTCCCGTAATTCAGTAAATCGCTTTCCACAAGAATACGGATTGATATCAGCGATATAGAGGATTTATCCACTCCGATTCCTTTCATCTCAAAGTAGGAGTACTTATGAAATTCGGAGCCGCAAATCTCCAATATATTGTAAGGGGTGAAGTGGACAAATTCCCAGATCATATTGAACAATGGTACTAATATAAGATTTGATTTACATTTTAGAAACATTTAATGAATTTATGAGCCTCATACGAGTAATTATGTGATTAAAACTTAATTATTATCTTCAATTATTAAATCTAACGTTAAATTATCCGAATTATTTATCAAAAATAAGTAAATTAAATAATATTGATTATGAATTACAAATAATAATCTATAATAAAGAAAACTTCCTACCTGTATGAGTTGATGCTGAGAGTATCAGCACGATTGTAGGAGAAATTAAATGAAGTACGTATTTGCAGCACTTGTTGCACTGGTTGCCATTGTGGCAGTAACCGGCTTTGCAGCAGCAGACCGCCTGCCCAACGCAACCCCTGAGAACCAGGTTTTTTCCATCGACACTGTCATCGATGCCACTGGTGCAGTTGATGATAAAACCACCATGTCCTGGGTCATTGCAGGTCCGGGTGCAATTCCAAACGGAATTCTCGGTGGTGGAAAAGTAATTTCAGACGTCACTTTTAAGGATGCGATCCTCACCAATGGTGGAAAGCTCGCTGAGAACAAGAACTTTGATTTCAGCTCTAAGAACATGGGAAGTGGTCTCTACAACATTGAGCAGCAGAAGGTCCTGACCTACGCCAGTACCGAAGGTGCACATCTTGTCGGCGAAGAGGAGTACACCCTCTCTGTTGCAGGAAATTATGCAACTGCAGCAGACAACATCCGCTGTGTTTTCTCAACCAACCACGGCAGTATTCTCCCGGCATTCTGTAACATTGTCTCTGCAAAGAGCAGCCTTGTTAACGTGAACAGCGCCCAGGTCTCAACCAAGGGACAGATCCGGGCCGTCGCCGAGACCGGTGATGTTCCAGCAGGTCTTAACTACCAGATCGCAGTAACCCCTGATGCAAACTCCGGAAGCGGCTTTGCAGAGGGTACCGTCAAGACAACCTTCGCAGGCAGCATTATGGAAGCCCGCGATGGTGGTGCAGAAAACTATGCACGTAGCTCTGGTGCAACCTGGAACAAGACTGCAGCAACCAACAGCTGGAAAGACACTACCTCAGTGACCGGTGGAATCAAGACCCTGCAGAAGGCCTTTACCTACCAGTCTGGATTCAAGGTATAATCCCGCCTTTATTGTTCCTGAATTTGTTATCTGGAACTCTAACTATTTTTATGTTTTAAAAAAGCTTGGTTGAAACTGCTGCTTCACATATGTATTCAGGGAAGCTTAATATGAGAATCTAAAAAAACGAATATCCGGCATTTCTGAAAGCAACTGCCTTTCTACAACCTAAATTTCATAGGGAATGTTTGATTTGCTCATTCTGCTTATACTCTCTATTGTACGTCTCAGTCTATCGCTATTGCCCCGAAATCCCGGTATTCATAACACTCACACTTGAGATTAGAGAGATCCGGAACACTCACCCCTGATTCCAGTTCTTTAGGCTTTCCTTCCCATATTACTACCCCTTTCTCCAGAACTAATACCCTGTCTCCGATGATCTGGGCATCCTTTATCGAATGGGTGACCATGATCGCCGGGTGATTGCTTGCAACAAGTTGCTCCCGGAGTTCAAGCCTTATCTTCTCTCTTGCATGGGGGTCAAGTGCCGTTAGCGGCTCGTCAAGAAGCAGGAGATGGGGCTGAATGATAAGGGCCCGTGCAAGGGCCACACGCTGCCGCTGTCCTCCTGAAAGATTCGTAACTCTCTCACTGCTGACATGGGCGATCTCGAGTTCTTCCATGACTTTCTGAATCTGGGTCGTAATCATGTCCTTCGGGATTTTACGCATCTTCAAACCATACGCGATGTTCTCAAAGACTGACATATGGGGGAAGAGAGCGTAATTCTGAAACACATACCCGATATTTCGTTCTTCAGGCAGAGAGGCAATTTTCAGCCCTGAATTGAAGATGACATTGTCATTGAGGACAATTTCGCCCAGATCAGGATTCATAAGCCCGGCAAGGAGATTTAGTACCGTCGATTTCCCTGAACCATTTATCCCAAGAAGAATGAGGACCTCCCCGGGATTTACTGTGAAATCTATCTTCAGTTCAAAATCTCTCAGTTGTTTCTGCAGGTTTACCTTCAGCATCAGAGTGACCTCCCTGCAAGTACCCGAATTGTGATGAGTATTATACAGGATATACCGATAAGCACGATTGACAACGATATCGACGCCGTGAGATCACTCTGCATCAGCCCATAGATAGCAAGAGGCATTGTCTGTGTCTTTCCAGGCAGGTTTCCAGCGACCATGATCGTGGCTCCAAATTCTCCGATACCCCTGGCAAAGGCCAGAATTACCCCTGATACTAACCCGGTCCAGGCCAGAGGGATGGTTATCCTGATGAAGGTTATTAGCGGAGAGGCGCCTAGGGTTCGTGATGCCAGTTCATATGATTGATCAACCATGGCAAAAGCGGTCTTCGCCTGTCTGATATACAGGGGACCTGCAACAAACACCTGGGCAAGAACAACAGCAAAGATCGTGAATATGATCGTAATCCCCATATCATTCAGATGGGAACCGATGAGTCCACGCCTGCCGAAGAGGACAAGCAGTGCAAGACCGGCCACAGATGGTGGCAGCACGATCGGGAGATCGAGCAGGGTCTCGACAAAATCTCTCCCGTGATACGGCACCCGTGCATTCAGGTAGGCAAGCGGGGTGCCGATGAGAACAACAACCAATGTTGAGGCTGCAGCGGTGATGAGCGAGAGATATATGGCATTGTCAACCTCTGGTTTCATGATTGCAGCAATGAACTCCTCAGGAGTTAATCGCAGTACAAGTGATAACAGAGGGAGCGTGAAGAAGAGTATGGTTATGAGAACGATAAGACCGAATAGAACCGGTGCTATCTTGGCTGTCACATTTCCAGAATTGATGGTCCCGGGTTTCATCATCCTTTTCTCTTGTCACATATAGATCCGATCTGGTATCTAACCATTCCCTTATTACCCGGGAAATGATGTGGTCATGTCCTGTTATACGATGACGATATGATTGATCGGTTTTTTAGAAAAAACAATGTGAAATCTGGTATACTCAATACCATAATTGAAATAATCTTTTAACTTTTTTACCCAAATCTATTGATCACTTTCATAAATCACGGACCATATCATGACCTGGAAAACAGCAACTATCCTTGAAAAAGGATACCAGAAACTACTCAGTGAGTACAGACGACTGAACCTCCCTGATGTCAGGGTAAAGAAGTTCGGTCTAAACCCTGGATGGAATGCTGTTATCGGAACCAACGGATGCTCCGGGGTTGCGATGAGTTTTCAGGACAACAATCCACTTTATGATAACGAGCAGACGGGCATTGATCCTGTGTTTCTCCAGTCATATGTCGACAGATCGCTCTTTAAGGTTGCCAGGGAGACAATCGGAGATCAATGCCTGAGTAGACGTTCCATTGGTCTTGCTACACTCAACGCCCTTTCCCAACCGCTGGTCACTAATGAAGTCCTTCAGGAGAAAGGATACAAGGTAGGGATAGAGGTCAAGGACCTTGTCAGGAGTGATGATAACCTGGTAATAGTGGGATATGGAGGGCTGGTAAAGAGCTATGCCGGCAGGTGCAGAGAACTGCACGTTACCGATCAGCGTCCGGTTAAAGCCTTCAGGACAACAATAATTGGCGAGACCATCACCTATGGTCCTGCAGGGATAACAGTGCATCCTGCTGATGAGAACAAAGAGGTACTTGCAGATGCCGACGTCGCTATAATCACCGGCTCTACCCTTGTGAATGGGACGTTTGAAGAGGTTGTCTCGTATGCAAAGAATGCCAGAATCAGGGCACTGTATGGATCGAGTGCTCAGTTATTACCGGATGTCCTCTTTGAGAATGGCATCAATATTGCGATGTCAGTTGCCATCAGCGATCCTTTAAAATTTGAATTTGATGTAATGAATGCTCCTGATATGGAGACTGCCCTGCGTAAACACCAGCGAAAATATAACGTAGGGGATTTGTAATAACAGACTTATCGTGAGAATACCATCCAGAATCCGGATTCATCATTGATGATCCGGTAAACATCGATACTGGCATCTCTGATTGCATCTTCTACTTCTCCAGGACCATATTTACGAAACCGCATTCCCGGAGTGATCACTGACTCCTGTTCTGGCATCTCTCTCTGTTTCTGCCGATTGATAGCATCTCTGATCTCAGATGAACCGTACCCCCCTCCGATATATGCCATACCCCCTTCTTTCAAAACACGATAAATTTCTTTAAACGCACCTGGAAGGTTATTCCAGAAGTGGTATGACCCTCGACTTACAACAAGATCACATGATCCACCCTTTAGGGGGATGGTATGTACGTCGCCAATGGCAGGACATATCTGTCCGGTAAGGTCTCTCAACCTGCTATTCTTCCAGAGAAGTTTCTGCATTTTTGGTGAGGTATCAAGTGCAATCATGAAGAGATCAGACTGGAGGGTCAGAGCAATAGAAAGAGGACCGGGACCAGAACCAATGTCCACGCATATTCCATTACATATTCCGGTTCTTTCAAGAATCTGACTGGCAATAACCGGATAAATCTGTGCATATGTTGTTCTGGTCAACTTGTCATATCGTTCAGCATCTTTAGCGGTCATGAGGGTTTATCCGTAGTGTATCACGGTTCCTGATTCTATAGGGAGAGATTGTTCTGGACAATTATTGTATTGTATGTATCATTCTACCAAATTATCCGGATAATACCCCTGTAAGGAACTGATTGATCAAAAAAGAACCGGTATTACCGGTTTCACTGCACCAGATCAGAAGAATACTAGCATTGTGGCGGTCTGGTTTATATGACCAATATACTCCTCTCCATAGGTTGAAAATCCTACCGTTGGAATATCCTTAAAGATATTGCCATATGCCTCATTTTTTCCTTCCTGGTAGAGCTGGAGGGTTCTGAGGATACAGTTGAAATTAATTATTCCTTTGATTGGATGATCATCTCTTTGAAGCTTCTGAATCGCAGCGGTTGTGTCTGCGATGATGTCTGTTGAAGAGAGTACTTCTAGATCCACCCCTTTTCTGATCTGACAGTAGAAGTAGATGGAACTCCCGTCAACCCGTTGCGGGCTTCGTACAAACGGCTCACCCTCTGCAATAAGTCCTACCGGATTTGACATGAAATGAGAGACAATGTCGCTCTCTTTGGCACCGACTGCCTCTGCATATGCGGTAACTGCGGGTAGACCATTGAACTCGATGACCTTGCGGGTTGCTTCGTCAACTGCTGTTGGAACGAGTTTCTTTCCGGTCCCGCAGAATGACTGGGTCTTTACCAGTTCAAACCCGAAGGCAGGCTTGAGTAATGCGAGTACAGCTGAATTTTCGTAGACCTTTCCATCCAGGTATACACTGGTCTTCCTGAAAGCCAGGTCATCACCTGCTGATCCCCCGATAACCGGAATATCAACAAGATCTCCTATCTTCTCCATAAGCCACTCCTCTGCACAGGAGAGACCATCAATTAGGATGATGCCTACATACAGTTCAGGATTGAGATCGAGCGGTTTGGATCCGAACTTTTCGGCAAGGCCGATAACTGCCCGCGATGGTGCCTTGCGGTCACCGAGATCGATAACATCTGCTGCAATGCCTGATATTGTATCAGATTCAAGGGCCATTGCTACAACCGAATTCTTCAGCATACCACCTGATACCAGTTCACCGGCTGTTGAACATCCGATAACTGTGGCTTCAGCAAATTTCTCCTTCATCATCCTGCTGATGGATGCAGGATCATATTGTGATGAGGCAAAAAAGAGAACGGTCACTGGTTTCAGACCTGAAAAGGATGATGCAATCTCTGCCGCAGCTGCCGATGGATCTGGTTTTGATGATTGTGCTACCTTAATTGCCATATTACACCGTGAGATGGACGCCCATATCTTTTGCGATCTGTCTGATTTTTTCGATAACTGCCGGATCATCATCAGATGAAGCAGTATATTTGGTTCCGTCAATCCCCTTCAGAAGGAGCTTCGTTCTTGTCGTAGACTCAAGGCTGGGATTACCCTGTGCCCGTTGCTCTACAAGGTTATCAATGAGGAGTTTGATCTTTCCTGCCATAGGTCAATTCCGTAAGGTGCCTAAATATCATATTAATTTAGGTACTTATCTGCATTGTTCTTTGTATGTGAGGTGATTCACCGCCCTTCCACTATCACCAGTCTGTGTCTGGTCCTCAACCATTTTTGGAAGGGGTTTTATGGAAGTAAAACCGTCACACGAAATCGGGATCACTCGCTTTTTGATTCTATTGTCTCTGTGTTCACCTGATATATTTGGATACTTCAGGGGATACACTACAAGAGAAAACCTCAATGTTTCTGACAAATCAATAGTACATAATGAACGTTGCACCTCCCCTATCTGGCGATATCTATCTCAATAATGCCGCAACATCCTGGCCAAAACCGGAATCTGTCATCAGGGCGGTGCATGATCACCTTCTGACCCTGCCTGGAGAATCAGGGCGTTCGACCGATGAACTTACTATCGACCCGGTTCAGAAGGCACGGGAGACGGTATCAGATTTTTTTTGTTGCGACAACCCTGATAATCTGATCTTCACATCCGGAGCCACACAGTCCCTGAACATGCTTATTCATGGTTTTGCTGCGGGACAGCCATCGCGATTTCATGCCATCACGACCGACATTGATCATAACTCAGTCCTGCGTCCTCTCACAACTCTTGCAGATCAGCACAAAATTACTCTTTCAATCATCCAGTCCCATGATGGATATGTTCGTACTGCTGATGTACGTGATGCAATAACGGATGACACCCGGCTTCTTGTTATAAATCAGGGAAGCAATGTTATCGGGACTGTCCAGAAGATACAGGAGATACATACTGCACTCAAAGGAAGCGGGATATTCCTGATTGTAGACGGATCACAGACTGCCGGACAGATTCCGGTCGATCTCTCACGACTTGGTGCTGATGCCTTTGTCTTCACCGGGCACAAGTACCTGTTCGGGATGTCGGGAACAGGTGGCTTCTGGATCCGCAAACCAGAAACTGTGCTACCGATCATGCAGGGAGGGACAGGCACAAACTCGGCAGATCTCAGGCAACCTGATATGCTACCTGAGCGGTTCGAAGCAGGAACACCAAATTATCCAGGTATTATCTCACTTGAAGCGGGTGTCAGATATATCCAGGAAACAGGATTTCGCAGAATTACTGATCACCAGAAGAGATGTATTGACGCATTTTATGAGCCTCTGAAAGATTCAGAAGGTGTGATCAGGTACAATCCATCACCAGATATCCCGGTCTTTGCAGTTAACATCAAAGGAATGGATTCGGATATGGCAGGGTTTGTACTCAGAACTACATATCGGATCATCACCAGAAGCGGACTCCATTGTGCCCCCCTGATTCATACCCGGATTACTGAAGGAAAAGGATGTGTGAGGCTCAGCCCGTCGCTCCTCACAGACCCTGCAGATTGCCGGTACGCAGGAGAAGTTCTTGCAACACTGGGGGAACAGGTTCAGACATCAGGAATGAAAAACCGGATTCATCAGTGATCCTATGGATAACTGTTGCTCTTCAGGTTAGGAAGGGATTTTCATAAGTGATAGTGTCTTCACCCAGTCAGGATCCTTTGTATCAACTGTAAGGGTTATCGTCTGTTCCCGTTCTTTTCTTGATAGGAGCGAGATCCGGAGGGATGGTGCCTGTATCAGTTCTTCTTTCTTCTTACAGATGATCATGGTTACCATAAACTCATCCCTGCAGAGATCAGGGATCTGTTCAACCTGTTTTATCTCAAAACCGCACTCATGGAGGGTATGAACATATGTGTCCGAGAGGAAGGGCTGTTTCTTTACGCCATTTGACTTCCATTCAGGTTCACCTTCTATCGCCCACATGCTTCGTTCCAACTGGGTGAAGGGATTATCCACAACATCTGTATCACTGGATTGAATATTAACAAAGATCCCTCCAGGGGCAAGGGCATTATAGATCTTCGATATCATGCCGGTCTTCTTTCCGCTCGGATTTGATGATGAGAGGATGATATCATACCCGGTTCCGAGTTCATCTGTGAAGAAGTTCCCAGGAAATACCTTTACCTGCTCGTCCATATCATGAGCAATAATATAGTCGCATGTTGTATCAGTCACCTCTGGCAGGTCAAACACGATACTTGTGAGATCCGGTTTCAATGAAGCAAGTGCAATCGAATATAGGCCATGTCCTCCACCAAGGTCTAGCATCCGGTGGGCAGACAGAAATTCAGGCATGGCAACGATTGATCTGACAACATGCTGAAGTCTGCCGGTCATTGCATTCTCTGCCATAGGAGGGAGGCACATGTCGCAGAAGAACTCCTTCTTGTCATAAACAACCGGACCGTTCCTGATAACATCAGGGAGGTTGACCCAGAGCTCAGATATCTTCTTTCTCATCTTCTCCAGGTATGCCCCCTGAAAGTAGGGTGAATGCGAAGTGAAGTACGTGGATGCAACCGGAGTATTCTGAAATAATCCCTGATTATCACTAATAAATCCACAATCCACCAGGATTCGTAAAAGCGGCGGGATCATCTCATAATGAGGTACTATCTGCCGGAGATCATCAAGCGAGACCGGTTCATCTAGGTGGTCAAAAAGCCTGATATTCAATGCAGCAACGAGTGAGTAGAACTGCTGTGTCTCTGTAGCCATGCGGTTGACTGTGGTAAAGAGGAGATCCGGTTCTGTTGGAGGATTTGTAATGAACACCCGTTGTCTCATCCGGTGACTTCTCTCATCAGTCAGATGATAAGAGGACGATGAAGATGAAATGTATTGTGAGCAGAGTGATTGGGTCATGATGATCATTATACATAATATCCAATCATATATTATCTCGATGGAAGATTACTTCTTTAAACTACTATTTAATCAATGTTATTGGTGCGAAGAGATCTTCTGATTTGATCGGGTGTTCAACGGGTATTATAGAGTCAGATCAATACAGGGCAATCATGATTGATACTATTCAGGAAGTTAAGGTCAAACAGTGCGGTGATGGTAAGATAAAAAAGGAGTACCTTCTGCCCGGATCGGTGACACGGGAGATGGTTGAAGCCATGAAACCGGTTGGAGAAGTGTACATCATGGATTATCTTGCTGACCCGGTATACACGATCATCCATGACTCAACCTTCAATATGAGAGGGGTTGTGGGAAAGAAGAAGATAGAGGTCTGGTATGTTGCTGATGACCTGGAGAGATCAGAGAAGTTCCTCCTCTCTGCATTCCTATCTGTGTTATCCGGTGAGTAACCATGAATCAGTCATCTGAAGAACAATTTCCGGCACAGTTGTAGCTGCTTCCATGATGAGAACAATCAGTCAGTCTGCAACCGGTACATGGAAACTCAGTCTGATGCCTCATCCAGAGAAGAGCATCCAGGTATCCCTGATAGTACTCCTTTTCATGATCAGACTCTGCTGATGCTAAAAAGGGTTTGATGATTGCAGTTCGGGCATCAAGCCTTGCAGTCAGCCAATCCGGCAGGCCTGTCGAGATATTGTGGCTGTTCTTAAGTGATTCAGCAGTCTCAGTTTGAACCATATGTATCAGAAGATTACATCTTTTAGCTGATATCTGTTGCCAGTATAATATATCTTGTATTTATCTCCTGAAGATATGCTCGGATAAATAATTACTCCCGGAATCCCGGGAGGGAGATGATATCTGAACCCTTTATCCCCTTGGAAAGATATCGTCTACTATAGAGCGGTGATTATGACTATGGACATGGATGAACTGGCCCACTCAAAGTGGTATCGTAAGGTTGCATACATATTATTAATCTGTCTGGCCGGGTCAGTTTGCCTGGTTTCTGCATATCATATTCCCACTACTGACGAAGGACTACTATCAGACAGTGGATGTTATATCGGGGCATATCTTGGGGGAAATCAGGGTTCAAACAATATCGCATGTGTAAATTACTATCAAAAAGCACAGTCAAGCCCGTGGGAGACACAGATATGGGATCACCCTGGAACATACGGAGAACGTGCAACTGATGGTGTTGCTGCAGTCGATACCGGTATTGACACCTTCAGAACGAGTGTAGACACTGTTCATTCAGGAGCCGGGAATAAGCAACTCCTCTTCTCACGATATTACAACCTTGCCAGTTATCCTGATTCTGATTACGGGAAGATTCCGTATACCCCTTCATCATCCTGTATAGAATGGGCCGAGCGTGTCCTCCAGCAGGGTGGCATTCCGGTGATCATCCTATATCCCTGGGCATATACAGCAGCTGATGGTACACTTGATCTCTCTACAAAAGCAGGAGGAACAAAGACAGGAGTTCAGAAACTCTATGATATCGCAGATAAGTGCGATACATTGAGCAAGAAATACCTGGACAGATCAGGAAAACCCGCAACCATCCTGATCTGTTTTGGCCTAGAGTATAACGCCCAGTCGGTTGTAAACCCGGACAGAAACGACAGCACTGACAATGCCAATAAAAAAGCCTGGAGAAAAGCGTTTCGCACAGCCTACTCGATAGTTCATGCACATGCGAACTCAAGTGTGCAGGTGATCTGGGCAGGCAACATCGCCCAGAAAAAAGAGGACCGCTGGTATTACTGGCCTGGAACCGGTGACAACGGGGAGCAACTTAACACCGACTCGGTAGACTGGGTTGGCATGACCTGGTATCCCTGGCCCGGTGGTCCGACCTCCCTTACTCAACTGAAAGGGTTTTACGATTATTATTCAGATGAAAGAAAGCATCCGTTTATCTTCATGGAGACATCGGCTGACGGGCAGGGTTCTTCAGAGAAGGAGAAGCAGTACAAAGAGAACCAGGTGACTTATCTATATAACGCTACAACCCTCTCGACATTCCCCAATATCAAAGGGATCATCTGGTTTGATGTTATTAAAGGAGAGGCGAAGAGCGGATCTGATGGAACAATGGTTGCAAAAAACTTCCTGATTCCTGATGGAGAATGGGACAACCACGACGAGAGTTTTTCGATTCCCGGGACACTTTATTCATCATCAAACCGGACGAGGATGATGAGCAATCTGTATCCCGATAGCGTTTCAGACCCATACTTCATTGGAAAAAGCGGTGATCTGGTGGCAGCTGATTATACAACCCGGTTTGGACGCAATGCACTTTCAATACAACTGGTGGATACAAGTAAAGGTCAGGTATCTGCATGGAAATGGGATGTTAACAACGATACGATCCCTGAATATGAGACAAAAAATGCCACCCACACCTTTGCCAGGTATGGAAAATATCCGGTAAACCTCACAATAAAAGCAGGCGATGAAGAGCAGACCGAGATAAGAATAATTCGGATCCCGGGCGGGCTTGTAACTGACAAACCCTTCATCTCTTGTGGAACAAAGCCGGACAATGGATTCCTGTTCGTTGACAATAGGTATTATGGGCGTACAAACGGGACCGAGAAGTTCTTCCAGGTTCCTTCCGGAACCCATACTATCAGAGTCTATAGAGATGGATACATGCCATGGTCTGCCAGGTATTCACTTCAATGGCCGGAGATGAAGAGTTGTGGTATCATCAATCTGACTAGAATCCAGTAATCATTAAGGCCTGCACAGAAAGTTTCATGTAACCCTGAATGATATCCGGTTATTGCAGAAAAAAAGGAAGTGGCGGTTAATCAACCGCTACCATAACCTCGGTTGCCTTTACAACTGCGTAAGCCTGTTTCCCTTCTTTGAGACCAAGATTTTCAACGGCATGGGCAGTGATTATTGAGGTTACCAGAATGCCGTTGCCGATATCAATGACAACTTCTGCGTTGACCGGACCCTTGATGATCGATTTGATCGTTCCCTTCAGTGTATTTCTGGCACTAATTTTCATGATCTCTTCCTCCTTCACCCGGGGGTGAATGATAGAAGAAAGAACGTTATATCATATAATATTGCCGTATGAGCCGATTGGATGATTAAGCCGTTTTTTACCTCTCATCACATTTGATTCATTGTTAATATTCAGAAGAGGTTCTTATCATTCTGGATTCCCTCACAAAGTAACGATGATAAGCCAAACCGGATCCCGTTTACCTTGGGATACATTACCAAAAGAGAGGTCACATCAGCACCAGGACACGAAAGGGAGAATAGGAGATATTGTGTCTCCCTTCTTCCTCCAGCACGGTAAAACCGTTAATCCCTTCCAAAATCCAGAGTGTTCTCAAATGTGAATTTCGACCAATACATCAGCACACTGTTTCCGATAGGACACTTACTATCTGTATTGATCAGTACCTGATTGTTCGATGGAGTTGAAGTAGAATCCCGTCCACTGGTTTCATACAACCCCACCTCCTGCAGTGCCATCCTTCAATGGCAATGTTTCGTTGCGTAGATGCTTATTTAAAAATTTGCCATGCAATAAAAACAACAAATGATGATGGATATAGATATATCTCGAGTATTTTGGGACATGTTTATCAATACTGGTTATCCGGGTGATTGATGTCAGGCGTATATGGTATCGATTCGCATGACGACCCGATCAGGATCTGATCCCCTTATGCACTGATTATCCTACCGAATAATTGTCTGCTGCCCGAATAACTATCTCTCAAGATTATTCTCAATACCATCCTGGAATGGTTCTGGAAAAACCATCATGATCTATGACCATGGCCAGGACACGTTTAATTGAGCGATCCAATTCATATGAGCCTGTCTGTCTTGACTGTCTTTCTGACCACACAAGGTCCGGAACGATACTCATCGCACAGTAGAGGGCATATCTGTTCCAGAAATCCGAAGGGATAGAACCACCCCAGTATCCATCTATCTGCCCACGAGCAAACGGAATACTGACGTGGCGGGTGAACAGTGCTATCTTGTAAAAATCATGGATTGGATCACCCCAGTCAGACCTGTTGAAGTCAATGATCCCATTCAGATGCCCGTTGTGAATGATCAGATTAGCAGGATGATAATCGTCGTGCTGAAAGGTCTGGATGATCCCTTCCATGAGATGCAGATGAGCCCTCACATACTTCTGAATTCTATCCAGATTTATTTCTGTTACTTTAACCGGAGATTGGGTATATTTTGCATAATACCACTCGTACTTTCGTTTTTTCATCAGGTGCCAGGATGGTGCTTCAAAAGGAGCAGGATACTGATGGAGTTTCCTAAGTTCCTCCCCGGCCTGGTACCCTACCTTGTACTGATCTTCACTGCTCATCATACAGAGTGCTTCTTCGCCGTCTTCTCCGTCTATGTAATCAAGGATCATAAGGCATGATCGGCCGTCATCAGCCAACCTGAACCGGTGAGGTTCAGGAACAAGTAAAGAGAACTGCCTGAGTTCTTTCAAACGGTTATACTGTTCCTCCCGGGCCCTGAGTTCACTGATATTATCAGACAGAGTGATCCGTGCCAGGTACCTTCTACTGCTTTTTGTTGTCAGAAGGAACTTTAGATCAGAGGAGTATCCTTTAGAGATCGGGATGATATCTACAAAATCAATAATATCCCGTATTTGATTAAGTATTGTAGGATCTGTGTTATTATTAGTTGAAGAGAGGGTATTGATAATCTCCATCACTGGTACTCTCAAAATATTAGAGACAGAATATTAAAAAAATACTCTTAGTATGTCTAATATAGTTAATGATAATGCCAAAAAATTATCCCTTCTTACTCCCAATATATTTTTATTGGAGTCTGGGGAGATGCAGATAGGAGATATCGACTGGGACGGGATATGGAGAGAGAAACAACAGACTCATAGTTTTTCTTCTGATCCTGAATCTCAGGAAAGACGCTGGGATCAGATGGCATCCTGGTACCGATTCTGGTCAGAACGTGATGAATATCCCTCTAAACTCCTCCAGCATGTTCAGATGGATCGGGAGTGGTCTGTTCTTGATATCGGATGCGGAATCGGAACCATCAGTATCGCTGCAGCGATGAGAGCAAAACGTGTGACTGCCCTTGACATATCTACAAACATGCTAGATATACTCAAGGCAGAGGCAGAGAGAAGACATCTGGGGAATATCAGGTATCTTCACCAGACATGGGAGAGCTGTAAGATTGGGGTGGATATTAAGCCCCATGATGTAGTTGTTGCTTCCCGGGCCATCGCCCGGACAGGTGATCTCAGAGAATCACTCAAAAAGATCAACAACGCAGCCAGGCAGTACGCATATGTGACGGCATGGGGCGGAGAGTCTGGGGGGTTTTCCCGGGAGTTTCTTGAAGGAATTGGTCGGAGTTACACCAACAGTCCTGATGATGTATTTGTCTTTAATATTCTCCATCAGATGGATATTCATCCAAATGTTGAACAACTTGAGTGCCACAATCCGATGCTATATACTGATCATGAACATGCTCTTCAGAGTTATCAGATGCTTCTGAATCTTACTCCGGAAGAGACAGATCCAGCCAGAGAATTTCTAAAAACTCATATGATACGGAGACGGGATGGCAGGTATGAGACTCCGGAAACGGGTATCAGATGGTCCCTTTTCTGGTGGAGGAAGTAGTTTTGCGAGGGTTCTTCTGAACACTTTTTTTGCTGACATCCTGTCAGATGTTATGATGGTGACCTGCATCCCGGACAGAGATATATCCGGCAGATTTCAGGCCTTGTGTTATAGATCGTGCAAACACTGGATTCATCATCCTGCTGCCGTAAGAAAGGACAGGTCAGATGTCTCGTATTACTAATCGTTTGATTAGAAAACAGGTTCTGTTTGTCGGGATCGATCATCACGATCTGTTCAACTCCGGTGATCAGGTACTGGATCCTGAATCTGGCCTGATCCAGTTGTTCGATGATACCGAGAACATCGCCCATACAACTACAACAAAAGCCACATTGTCTGCATTGGTGTGGTATCATTCGTCATCTTCCCGGTAATATATTACATTTGGCACAGGATGGATTCATTCTTTTGATGAGAGTATCAATAAAAATTTATTACTAATGTTAAATGCTTCCAGTAAAACTAGTATGTTTATTTTTCTTGCTTATCTTTAATTTTATATTCATTTCCTATATTCAAAAGGTTTATGTCAGGTGATGAGTAATATCTATGTGCCGAGATTTGAGGTTAACATATGGTAAAAGTAAATGAGCTGTATGAGATTGAGGTTTTTCCCTCTGACTGGCATGATATCGTGTCCCAGTATAATTCAAACAGGAAAGCCGGCCGCGATACTGTGATCAAGCGGGATATTGCCGGACAGCCAGTTCAGTGTGTTGTTACCGGCTATGCTTGGAGAGAGTCAAAAAAGCCTAACGCTCCCCAGAAGCAGAAGATAACCGTTCAGATTACGGATATCAAAGAAACGTAGATCCCTGCGAATACATATAGCCACATCGCATATCTGCCTTCATTCCACGTCATTTCTTACGCACCAGAAACGTCGTGATCGGATCCGGATACTCCCGAAATCCATCCGATTTATCACAGCACGTCTACAATTTTTAAAATATGGATGTTGTGTATGTGGTTATTGGAATAATCCGATTCAGAGATACTATATTACAATGTATTCGATGGGAGAGAAGTGAGTAGCATGGAAATCAATGTACGTACCAGAATGAAAGATATAATTAGGCCTCAAACATAGGTCATTTTAATGCAGATTTGGCATTTGAGGGCTGGAATAGTCTTTTTGTGCCTCAATTAATACAGCGCATGTCGTTAAAATTCTGGGATTGTAGGAAGAAATCTGCCCTATGTTTCATCAGGTCAGGTGAAGTTATGATTACTGTTGATTAAACAGCATGAGACATAATTCGTTTTCAACCAGATTCATACAAGGTAGGAGTTGGTATAATTATCCCATTATCTTGGTACCGCTCGTTGGTATATCGAGAATCAAGGTCTGGTTCAGCATTACTTTGACTATTCTGTAGGGATATCGTAAAATACCCATATCTCTGACATTTCATTATGTGGTAAAAAAGTTATGATGAGGAAGGTTTGTTCAGAGTTACCGGTGTCTTATCTGCAAGCATTGCAGTAACATCCTTATCAGTAAGAGTAAGTCGGTAGAACTTCTAATAAAATTCCTTAATTTCTGAAGTCAGGTCATTGTGGACATGGTCAGGATATAGGATGTTTTGGAGCCAGATCATTACAAGGACATTTTCAGGTACTGGTAATTCCCAAGCCATAATGTACTTTGGCATACGGAAAACCTGTTTATTACTAACCGCTGGAAGGTCCTTCCATGCCGGATCAGAAAGGATATCAGTCACATTCTTTGAGTTGTATGATAACAAGATAATATCATCTGGATTCCAGTTATAGATCTGTTCAAGTGTAACCTTGCTATCGCCTCCCACAACACCTTCGGCAACATTCTGACCCCCTGCAATGCTTAATGACCTTGCTTCATACCAGTCATCACCCAGTGTAGACAATGGTTCCCTCTGACCAAAGTAGACTCTTTTCCTGTTTACATCAGTATAATCGGCGACATTCTTTTTTAACTCCTCTGTTTTTTCATTGTAATATGAAATGAACTCCTCTGCCGCTTTTTCCTTACCTGTAATCTGACCAATCATCTCATAACTTTTCATAAGGTTTTCAGGAGATTCTACATCGACAATAGCCACCAGAATTCCAGTTCTCGCAATATCTTCGTTGACTTTTCCATATGATTTGTCTGAAATTACCAGATCTGGTTTAAGCGCAATTAACTGTTCAAGATTTACATTGGTCTTGCATCCTGCATTTGGAAGTTTTCCTAGATTATTTTCGGTTTCATTTACCTTATTCCGGTCAGCAGGCCCAACGCAGGTACCCACCAATTGTTTATCCGCCCGATTACATAGAAGAACTGGCTTGTAAAAGGATCAATAGTCACAATTCTTTAGAATGATTGAGGAAGTTCAATTGTATTACCAGCAAGATCCGTGATTGTTCTATTTTCAGCGAATGATACTGCTGGTGCCACCACAAGTGCTACCAGAAGTACATAGAATAGAAGTCTGAATTTTATACTCATACGTTGCACTCCATTGGTCACGTTTAGACCACAATATTGTTAGGTTAATTCATCTAAAATATGCATATGGTTTATTATATTTAATTCACAACATCTTTTCTTTTTTTTTTACAGTCTTTGTTTTAAAAATTGAATTAAACTCTGCCAAAGAACAACCGGATACAGATCAGGTTTTTCCGAATCCGGTATGGTTGAGAGAAAATTATGCAGATAGTCCTCGACTCCAATAAAGACTTCTGGCAGACTTTCAACAACTATAACCGGGCTATTCATGATACCCTGTATCCATACCCCTTCCAGGTTCGAGATCAGGTATGTTGGAGAGAGGTACTGCCAGCCTGTATACTCATAGTTCCCTTTTGAGAGTGCATGTAATACCTTCTTTGTTACCGGACTTGACAGGAGGTACTCTCGTCTGATATGTCCGTCAGAAAGAACAGGTCCGGTTCTTACCGACACAATCTCCATACACAGGTCATATGTCCTGTGTGTTCTTTAAAGTACGGGACACCAGGGTTGTCTATCTGATACCTGACCTTACCATGTTGGTTCAGAATAGCAGGGGTCATTCAACCTATATATATACCCAATGTGCATGTACAATTCTGCAGCGTTTCGGGTGGATTGCATGTGTCTCAACCAACAAAACATCTCAAGTATCCAGGCAGGAACATGGGCAGAGCGGTGGTCTGTCATGAAAGAGGGGCATCTTCGTTCGGTGAACATCACAAACGAGGGTGACTTCTGGCTTGATCCTGATAATGTGAGAAGATATCTTGAGAATACTAGGGGAGAATACGCTAAAGTGGTGGCAGAACAACTCCGAATCATGAATATCCAGCCTGGGGAGACTGTGCTTGACATCGGATCAGGGCCTGGTACACTCGCAGTTCCCCTTTCCAGCCAGGGAGCCAGGGTCACTGTTGTTGAGCCTGCGTCCCTCATGTGCAGAGCGCTTGAAGAATACAGGAGCCAGGAACAAGCCCCGTCTATCAACATCATTACAAAATGCTGGGAGGATGTAAGGATTGAAAATCTTCAAGGCCCGTTTGATGTCATCATTGCCTCATTTTCGCTCACTATGACCGATATCGCCGGGGCTATCAGGATGATTCAGAACGTATCGTCTGAAAGAGTCTACCTCTTCTGGTTCCTTACCCCGCCTTCATGGGCAGACATGATGCAGGAACTCTGGCCCTCACTTCATGATAAGGAGTATTATCCAACCCCTCTTGCAGACTGTCTCTGGAATGTCCTGTATGAGATGGGGATCTATGCAAATCTTGAGGTGATGGATCCTGCTCCTCCTGCCGTTTACGATTCCATCGAGCAGGCCGTCAGGAGTGCTTCAAAACGTCTTGTCTGCACTGAAGAGTGGCAACACGGAGTCGTTCAGACATACTTCAGAAGAAACGCCAGACAGACACCAGATGGAAAATTTCTGGTAGGTGGTGGACACCGGAGTGCTACAATCTGGTGGGACAATCACCGTTCATAACGATGTAAAAAAAGGGAGAACTGGAAATTTCAGATGTTGCCGCCCTGGAACCGGGTTGTCTTCTTCTGCCTGAATGCCTGTTCGATTTGGTCTTTTGAGAATACATCCGGAACAGTGCCATTCTTTGCATACAGATAGAGAGCAGTATTAAATATCCCCTGCATGGCATTTACCATGACAAAGAGGAGAATCAGCAAAAGCAGGTACAGTGTGACTGCTGCAATCATGAGTTCACCAACTCCGGTCATCATCATCAGGGTTACTGGCACAAGCGCAATCAGTGCTATGAGAAGGAATATGAGTGCGACACCACCCTGACCAACAACGGTCTCACCCCAGGTCCGCTTGAAGAGTGATGCAGACTCGGTAATTGATTCAAACACACTCTTCTTCTCGATGATCATAACCGGAATAACAAAGAAGGTCAAAAGACTCCATGCCACCCCGATCATGGATGAGATGATCTGTGAAACGATATTGTTGTTATCCCTGATAGCCTGGAGAACAAGTCCGATTGTTGCAGATATGACTGCCCAGATAAATATCTGTCCGATATTCTTTTTTGCTGCGGAGATTCCGTCAGAGAAGGTGGGATCTCCCCCTGTCAGCCGTATATGGGCACAGGCAACAAGACCGGCGTTGAAGAAGATGACCACAAAGTAGGTGACCAGGTAAAAGAGGAAAATGCCAACATACACCAGCGGTGAACTCTGATGATTTGTATCAAGGCCTACTCCCATGAGAACTGCAGGAATCAGGAACGAGGCGGTGATGATGATACAGATGATGCCTGAAAGTACCGGGAAGAGCAGGAGCTCTTTATCCTTTCTGAGTACCTCCCAACTTGCTTTGATGAGAGCGACGCTTCTGCCTATCGACTCAAACATACTATAGATGCTATTGAATTTCTATATATATTCAGCATATGAGTGATGGGTCCTGGACTAAATCATAAATCGGTTGCATAATGTCCTGATCTGGCATTGTCTAACGAAATGCGAGTAAATAGTCCCCGTAAATATAATTTAATTAACGATTGGGATTTATCTAGATGAAATACAAAAACATACCTGTATTTCGGAGTGCTATTATGAAGATGAATGTATCATATCTCGCGGTCGGGCTTGTTCTGCTTCTTTTAGCAGTTCAGATCGGCTGTGTTTCAGCAGCAGACACTAATCAGACAGGCTTGACCATCTTTGCAGCTGCCTCTCTCACCGGTGTTGTCGGAGATCTTGACAAGGCATTCGAGACTGCTCACCCGGGTGTAACTGTTACACCAAACTGTGAAAGTTCTGCAACCCTTGAGACCCAGATCAAAGAAGGCGCCTCTGCTGATCTCTTCCTTCCGGCAAGTGACTCAAATATTAACAATCTGATCAAGGCAGAACTGATTAATAAGGATGATGTCACGCCATATGCAACCAACAAACTTGCCCTCATTGTACCTGCAGACAATCCGGCAGGCATCACCAGTCTTGCAGACCTTGCAAAGCCGGGTGTAAAGATCGTAAGTGAGACCAAAGATGTTCCGGTCCGCAAGTACACCGAGCAGATGCTGAACAAGACTGTCAATGACACGGCCTATGGTCAGGCATTTGTAGATGCTTTCAGGAAGAACATCATCTCAGAAGAGACCAACGTCGCAGGAGCAACCACCAAAGTCTCCCTGGGTGAAGCAGATGCAGGAATCACCTACTACTCCGATGTTACCAAGGACCTTGCTGAGAAGATTAAGATCATCGAGATCCCTGAAAACCTCAATGTAGTAGCCAAGTACAACGCAGGTATCCTTACCGAATCTAAGCAGAAGGAACTCGCAAAAGAGTATGTTGACCTTCTGAAATCTGATGAAGGAAAGGCAGTGCTGAAAGACTTTGGATTCAGCCCGGTATAATTTTTCTTCTCAATTCAGATGAAGGGAAGAGACCTCTTCTCTTCAACAAATACCCTTTTCTTGCGTGTTGTGTTATTGCGGCTGAAGACTCGCACCGGCTACCCGGTGTGGTGAAGTATAAATATTCATCTTTCCTCCTCTGACGAACCCAATGATAGTAAGCCCTGTTGCTTCTGCCATCTCAATTGCAAGAGATGTGGTCGCACCGCGTGAGATGATTATGGGAATACCTGCAAGAATGCACTTTCTTGACATTTCTGAAGAGATTCTGCCTGATATCAGTACACAGGTTCCGGTAAGATCCCAGCCGGTACGCAGAGCATATCCGATGACCCGGTCGAGAGCGTTATGCCGTCCGATATCTTCTGTCTTCGTAATCAGAGTATCACTGCTAATGAGGCCCACAACATGAATTCCCCCGGTTCTGACATGCAGGTCAGAATTAAGGATCTGTTTCAGTGCCAGATGAATCCATGCGGGATTCATCACTAGACCAGAGGTCACTGGTGGAAGTTTTTCGATATCAAGAAACGATGAGTCTCCACCACATCCGGAGAGGATTGTCTTTTTTCCTCCCCTGATCATCACTTTCCCTGTTGTTAGTACACGTATCGTCTGCTTTTCGATCTGCAACGATTCGATATCATCGATCTGCCTGATTATACCCTCGGTATAGAGGTATCCCACAACAAAATCCTCAAGCCGGCTGGGACTGGTCATCACATTCAGGATCTGTCGGCCATTTACCCAGAGGGAATATGGTGCCTCTATGACCACCTCATGGTCAGAGGCTGAAAAAACCAGTTCTGTCTCTTTTACACAGGGAACGCGAATCGATAATTCTAAACTCATCACAACTCCGAAGGTATATACACCCGATTGTATCTCAGTATCAATCGGATTGCATATTTGATTTGGGGATGAGGCAAGAGTTTTGGATCAGTGATTGTTAAGTAGTATAATTTTCAGAAAAATGTAATAATTTGATTCATTGCAGACGATTATCCCTCACCCAGCAATTCAAGTGCCACCTCATAAGGATTTTTTGGGAGTTCTCCCATTTTTTTATTAGAAAAGAAGGTATCCGGATGAATCTGCCTGAGTTGATCAACAGAGAGTCTGTTTACGATATCCTGTGCAATTGCCTCGGCCTCCTTACTCTTTCCAGGATTCTTCATCAGATATCCCATTCTCACATGCATGAGCATCGCCTTTTTTAGTTCTTCTTCTGATAACTGATCGAATGATGTGGAGATGAAACGTTCAGGTGCTTCTGCCATTAATTCCCTCCCGTCTTTGTTGCCATGTGGATAGTAGATTCTCCATATGCACTCCGTAGTACACCGGTCTGGAAGATTACAAGGCCGTTTTCATTACAGATCTTTTCGTATCCATCCCGGTCCTTGATAGCATGATAGCGGTTGTGTATACCCAGTTCGAGTTCATACAAACCCTGCATTCCAGTCCCTTCGGATTCCCTGATAAACCAGTTATTTGAGATGAAAAGGCCGCCATTAATTAGGTGGGCACTGATATCTTTTAGGATAGCATCAATCTGATTCTGGTCGGTATAGAGAGAGTGAGAAACCAGGATGATATCGTACTTACCATCAGGAAGAGATCCCAACTTTGCTTTGACCGGTGTGACCCGATCCTTCATCTCATGTCTGGTTATATTCTGCTGAAGTAGCTCGGAACTTGCAGGTTGTTCAAGAACCGATGCTTTTAGATCCGGATGGATCTGGCAGGTAGCCATGGCATACAGGCCGTGGCCGCTGCTAATCTCAAGAAAGGATTTAGCATCTTTAAATCCAGCCCACCGGCTGGTAACTGTTGTAATGTTCTTGAGCATCCCCCTGATCTCCTGTTCTGCATGAGATGCACCCATCAGTGGGGTCTCCTGGTCAAACGTTGTTTTTGTTTCACCACTTGTCAGGTATGTTTTCAGATCATTCCAAGGGGACTCATGCTCTGCAAGTGCCATGATGATATCTCCCTGGTAATACCTGCTATTGGTTACAAAATGAAGATTAGCTGATGGAGAGACCAGATATTTCTCGCCGGAACGTCTTACGATATCCAGGTAAAATAGCATCCCCATCAGGGGTGCCATATATTCCATGGGGATCTTCGTCCCTTTACTTATATCTTCAATTGTGGCTGGTCCATTTTCAGCCATCCAGTCAAATACTTTAAGTTGCAGGGCTGCCCGGATAACCATAAACTCCTTGTATACCTGGATGAGATCATCAACTACCTCAATGACCGGAAGTTCTGGCAATTTAATTAAATCAATCTCTTCTGTCATAATTCCTCGATAATTCGGTTATTCCCTTTCCGTTTCTCACTGGCTTTCAGCCATTGTTTTCAGGTACGTATCTGAATATCTGGGGTCAGTGTTGCGGTAACTCCGGTATGAAAATACGGGGCAAGACCGGATTGTATCTAGTAATTCACGAAGTGGAAAAAAAGGTTAGTTTGCCTTGAGGTAGATGTGACCCCAGACAATCTGTCCCTTCTTCTTCTCTTTCCGCTCTCCAAGGTCACCGATGTATTCATCAAAGGTGTAGGTCTGACCGTCACATTCCTTTTCGACAGTTCCAACCTTCTTGTATCCTGGCATTGGGTAGAGGAGTTTTCCAAGGATATATGCATCTCCCTTAACCAGTTGTCCACCGACACGGCCTTCAACATCTCCCTTGATGATGACAGTTCCGCCTTCAGCGTGGGTCAGGACATGGATAAAGACATCACCCTCAATGATAATGGTTCCACCGGTCATGGCGGTTCCAACATCATTACCGGCTTTACCCTTTACCCGGATCAGACCGCCGCTCATACCACGCCAGTCACCACGGTAGGCACTACCGACATGGTTGTCAGCATCTCCTTCAATAAGGATCTCGCCGCCTTCCATACCGATTCCAAGGAATGCATCAGCATTTCCCTTGACAGTAATCTTTCCACCTCGCATCCAGCAGCCGACATACATATCGGCATCGCTGTTGATGAGGATCTCACCATCAGTCATCTGCTGGCCGAACCGCTTCATCTTACGGACATTTCCGTTGACGACGATCTTGGTATCGGCTGCGGTCTCTCCAGCTTTACCGGAAAAGGAGAAGAAGTCTCCAAGTTTCCAGACAACTTTTCCCTCATGAGCCGGAAGATCTGCGATCTCGGTCAGAGATTTCCCTGCGAACTTATCAGGGGTTACACTGTAGCATTCGAGGTACAGCTCAGGCTGCTGTACCAGAGTCATTGTTACGGTTTCCATCTTTTGCACCTCAGGCTACTTCTACTTCAAGTGCCCGTGGGCGGTACACATGGTCGTCGAACACTGCGTAGTTCTCAAGGTTAACGGTGTAACTCTTGGTGAATTTTTCTTTGATATCACGCATAACCTGTAAATTCTCAGGCATGGTGACCTTGGTCCAGATGGTGTGCCCCTTTGGCTCTGCAACAATCTCACCATTCTGGACGACAACAACTCCTTCCTTGATGGTGTAGGCAGTCTTGCTGAATGCCTCTTCAATCAGTTCTGGATCACTTGGAATCTTCTTGGCATCAAGGTTGTAGATAGATACGTTTCCATCTGCACCCGGAGCGAGGCTTCCGTACATGCTTGACATACCAAGAGCCTTGGCCGGACCTGCACGGGTCATCATGGCGATATCGTAGAGGTTGAGTTCACGGTCCATAGAGGCGAGATCGGTTGCTGCGATAACCTTGTCCTTACGTTTCATGGAGTCAAGGGTTGCGTCACGGGCCTTTTTGGACATGAGCCACTTGATGATACGTGGGTACCGGCTGAATGGTCCTCCGTTCGGGTGGTCAGTGGTGAGGAAGGTCCGCATCAGGTCCTTTGCATAGAGTCCAATCTCAAGCCCGACTGCCCACTGAATACCGATGACTGCAACATCCTTATCATAGACGAATGGCACGATACCTGAACCGGTTTCGAGTTCTACATCACAGTTTGCCCACTTGCGGTGGTTGAGTTCCATGAGGTGGTGCTCGAACGGACCGTCTGCGGTCATGGTGGTTGTCTCATCAAGAGTGACACATCCGAGGTCGATGGTGATGTTTTCAGTCTTGTTGACGTAATCCATGACTTCCTTTGCTGCTGAACCAAAGGTTCCCCAGCTGTCACCTTTGTAGGAGTGGAACTGCAGGTGAGTGTTATGCAGGACCTGGGTTCTGCCAAACTTGTTCTTTGCCTTGTATCCCTCTGCAAGCTTCAGGGTGTCAAGGGTGTCGGTGTAATTCCCGGGGTTTCCAAGGTTGTTACCGTGTAGGTGAATTGAGTGAGGCAGACCGAGGTACTCGTTGGTCTCAATCAGACCCTTGACAATTTCTGCAGGGGTGATGTCGAAGTAGGGAACAGGGTCATGAATGGTGTTACAGTTCTCTCCCCATGCCCATGCTTCAGTGCCACCGGGGTTGACGACCTTGATACCAACACCATATGTTGCCTTGAGGAGCCATGCAATGTATGCTGCATTGTTCTCGATCTCCTTGTTTTTGAGGTATTCAAAACAGAACCAGTTGTTTCCGAATACCGGCATGGCACTGATATCAAGGATTGGTGTGTCTCTGATCTCTTCATGCACGTGGGGTGCCATGAGCGGAGGCATTGCTGCCTCATTGACATAGGTGTATCCCAGACGGGAGTATGCATACCCGGTCTTCCAGGTGGTTGGAATTGAGTATCCCATCTCCATTCGGTATCCCTGCTTGACAATGCCACCACGGTAATCACCACGGAAAAGCTTGTCTTCAGGTCGCATCTCACGTCCAAGGTTGACTTTTGGGCCTACTACGTGGGTGTGAATATCGACACCACCGGCCATAACGGTCTTACCACTGGCATCGATGCTTTTTGCTTTTGAAGAGACCTTTTCTACGATCTTGCCGTCCTTGATGGCAATGTCTGCCTTGTCTCCTTTGATTCCGGAGATTGGATCAAAGACATATCCGTTCTTGATAATCAACTCAGACATATTCAGGCCCCCTGTGCATTGAGTTCATCAACGCGGTCAGCGATCTTGTTCAAAAGCTCTTCATCGGTAAGGAGACCCTGTGGATCAAGTACCTGTCTGAACTGGATTGGCACATTGTCCATCCGGTATACAATTCCGCCGGTGTCCACACCACAGATACAGACCGGAATGTGGAGGTCAGAGATCTCTGATGCCATACAGACGCTTGGATCAATGGTGACCCAGGGGTGCTTTTTGAGATGCTGGACTGCTGGAATTGGGAAATGTGCACCTGCATCAGTTCCGATGTTGATGAACATATCTGTCTCATCACGCATTGCCATATCCACTGAACTGGTCTCTCCAGGGTTCATGTGGGCATAGTTCTTCTTGGTGAGGTCAAGGCAGTATGGGAATCCGAATGTCCAGGACCAGACGACACCAGGACCTGCAATATTGTAGTGCCCACGCATTGCCATGATCGTCCACTTGGCAACCTTGTTCAGGTCACGCATAAGGGAGATTGCAATGTCGATGTTGTGGTTACGTCCATCTGAATGGGTGAGTCCCATACCGTAAAAGACAGTTCCGAACCTGGCATTGGCCATGATCTCGGCAACCTGGAGGATTTGCTCTTTTGGAACATCTGCAACAACATCAGGAAGATCATCCCCATGTCCGTGCATGACCATCCGGAAGGCATCGAAGAGTTCGTAATCGTGACCCTGTCTTACACGAACATGGATGTCTGCAACGTTTGCAGTATCAGTGTACCGTGGATCGATGACGATGACGGTACGCTTCTTCTGTCCCTTTCCGGTGAAGAATCCACGTGGGAAGATTGAGTACCGGGACATGTGACGTGGGTGTGCGTGTGCCGGGTTGGATCCCCAGTATACAATCACATCTGCACGGTTTTTGACTTCTCCAAGGGTACAGGTTGGGTAACCGTTGTCGAATATTGCAAGGAAAGACGGGCCGTGACAGATGGTTGCACAGTTGTCAAGACATCCACCTGCAGACTCCATAACGCGGGCTGCTGCTGCCTGACCTTCACAGTTTGTTGAACCAAACCCGTACATGAGTGGCTTTTTTGCCTTGTACAGGTGCTGTGCGGTCCATTCGATGGCTTCCTCGTATGAAATCTCTTTCATCGAGCCATCTGGCTGACGAAGCCGGGGAAGGCGGTGTCTGTGTTCTGAGCTTCCGTGTTTGAAGATCTCAGTTCCGATTGCACAAACATTCTCGACCTCAAGCACCTTTTTGCCGTCATCAGAGACAGTGACTCTGACATCATCGCAGGAACAGCCACAGTATGGGCATCCCACATTCTCATATACCTTTGGCATTATTCCTCACCTTTCCACATGCCGACTGCACCCTGAACCAGATGGAGAGCAGTCTTCAGTTTCTCTTCCGGAGCTGGTTCCACAGTAACTGGAAATCCACTGTATTGGGGTGTACCGGTTGACTGGGTACGGGGAGGAACGACCTGGTTTGCCCAGACGCCCTGCCTGATGTGGCAGAGACCTGGGTATACTGTCTGTCTTCCGACAACAGCTTTGACAACGACCTGACCACTCTCGCTGGTGACCCGGACATTAGTATTCTTTAAAATTCCCAGTTTCTTCATGTCCTGTTCATTCATTTCAATGATGTTACAGGCATCGAAGTATTCCGGAGAAGTTTTCCCTATTTCCATTGCGACACCTTCTTCGAAGGCACGCTGGGTTATCATGTTTAAGATGTACTTTTCAGCCATAGGATCTCCCGAAAATCCTACTCGTCGTTTTCAGAGATTGATCAGGTCTACACCACTCATGTCGTCTTCTGTATACACAGGAGTCTGCTTGAAGAGGTGCGAAATATGGTAGATTCACCAATCATGAATACAATCAAGCCCGAATTCGCTCAAGATCAAAGATCTCAATTCATGATCAGATACCTTGGTTTCTTCTGAACAATAACCCAGAAGAAGACTACCAACCTAATCTGCAGTCATACATCAGTTTTAATTTATTATATAAACCCTCGGGATCGGAAAGTTAGGCATATTTACCGATTTAATTGAAATTGTATATGCGCTATAAATCATAGAAATTTAAATGTTATATCCTGATTGAAAATAATTTTGAGACAATTTGATGTGACTTTTTGTGGAATGTTCCAAGTGTGATGAGTTTTCTTACAATGAACTGCCGAGTTCTCTAATAAATGTTTTGTATGATATATGTAATCAGTTGAATTTTATTGTGGAGCTTGGTTAAATTATTTCAATGAAATGAGGGCAATGATTTAGAATTAATATTGCCAGTAATTACTCTCACCAAAAGTTAGGCACAAGAAGCGATCAATATATGCCTGAATCCAACAGACCAATAATGATAAAAAACATGGTTTGGCGTAAGTAATGCCTCCGAAGACACTTTGGATCATCCTCTTGGAACTTCTCAAAACAAAAGTCATGAGTCAGTCAGAGGCAAATTCTTCAAAGATTCTTCAAATATAATGCCTAATTTTTAATGATACATTTCAGGGGATTTTTATGAAGAGTTTTATCAGGAAGAAGGTCATTAAGGGGCATGAATATCTATATGAAATAACTCCGTATTTTGATTCTGAAAGTGGAAAATGGAAACAAAAATCACGATACTTGGGCAAAAATGTAGAGGGAAAGCCGGTTAAAAAAGAAAAACCCACTCGCTTAACTCATATTTTTGATCTGGGTCAATACATCCCTGCCTATTGGGCGGTCCATGAATATAAACTACTAGAAGCCTTAATCTCTTGTTGTTCTCCTCAAGAAGCTGCAACCCTTGTAGTTCTCGCGATAAATCGATTGATGCACCCTTGCCCGCCTGAGAATCTGATGACTTGGTATACAGGCACCTGTATGTCTCTCCTTCTTCCCAATCCAGATATGTCAACAGCCGGGGTCATTCAGACATTGGAGAATGTATCTGATACTCCGGCTACCGGAATGTTTGCCAGGATGTTTTCTCTCATTAACAAATTATCAGATCAACGAGTATTAATGACACTGCAGGGCACTCCTCCCTGTCAGACCGGAATCTCTTCAACAGGCCCAGAGATTGAGGGATGTCTGGAACGTGATCTCATGATGCGGCTGCATTATGATCCCATCATAAATATTCCTGTTGGGTGTGATTTCTTTCCTTTTCAAAAGCAAGCGATTGAAGATTCAATAAAACAGGTTAAATCAGGGCATATTCCTGGGGGAATTATCCTTCCCAATTGGGACTATATGTCGCCATCAATTATTCCTCTAATAAGTAAGAGTGAGTGTCCATTTATTGTCCGGATAAATCTTGGATACGAACCATTCGCACCACATATTTCAGAATTCAGTGGACCATCATACCATTGGACAAATATCAAGTATTACCAGGGACAGGCATGTTATGTCAACTCGTTCACTCCATCAATTAACAATCTTGCTGTAAAAGGGTATATTTTGCAAGATATCAAAAAAGAGCAATCTGATCGTATATTATTTTATAAAAATTTGCAAAACATCAGAGAATTGATCAAAGAAATGAGTATCGATGCATGGATATCAGATGACACTCTTAAGCAGGTTTCAGGCCCGTTTAGTTCCTTTTTCTCTCGTGAAGAAAAAGGGAAGATAACAGTCATAAGATGGAATGAAGAAGCGATCAATCAAGTTCTTACGCAGTTTGGGAAAGATGGAGTGTTATATCAGGGTGAACTAACGTGGGAATTTTGTTTTGGCCTTGTAGACCTCAAAAGTAAATTTGAGGCAGAGATTAACGACTATATTGTCCAATTTGAACGTGATTATTTAAATTTTCGAACAGAACGTATGAAAGCAGGGATCTTTTTTGTTGTTTTCCTAACCTTTCAAATACGGCATCTTATAGAAAACCGGATAAAAGCGATGAATAATAATCCCATTTCTTCATTTGAGGCATTAATAACCGAATTAACTCCTATACACCTGATTAAAAATCCAGATTATAAGGTAATTCCTGAACGGTTGAAACGTGAACAAAAGGTATTGCTTTCATTTTTTGGAGGAATTCCCTCACTACTTGAAAAATAATAAAAAAAATAGTTGTTAAAAATTTGGATAAAAAATTACTCAACAACTGCAACTAATACATGGAGATTGTTTGAGAGACCCACTACAACTCCGGTTCGGAGTTTACCATCTATATACCGCACAATGGGCTGATAAATCCCTTTAGCTAACTTTTTCTTTAATTGATAATATTCGCTTGATTTAACCAATACTTTGAACACATTTTCTACTTCGACTAAATCCGAGTTCATATATTATGGTTCTATAGAAGAGATAAAAAATTTGTGTTTTTTATTCTGGTAATTATCACATACAACTTTTTCAGTCAAATTCATAATTAACTTATCTATATTATCAATTATTTGCTTAGAAGTATATGTCTGTATTAAATAAAATATGTGATCGGGTCTCTTTTTTATAACTTGAAGTTTGTTTCCAGGAAAGTAGCCATATTGGTGATTTGACTATTTGAAATATGTCAATTAAACAAGAAAAAATTGATTCTAGAGAGTTTGGAATTTGATACCCTCCAGTATCATCATTCGATCATAATGACTGATGCGTAAAAATACAGGTTAAGGCATTTCAGGCTGTCGAGTTCCACCACCATGCCTTAAAAAAAGGATGATGATCGAATTTTTATTTCTGGAACTCTTTGATTGGACTTGGTCCGAGTTCGCGAACCTTATTGACCACATCAGTCATGACCATTCCCCACTTTGCACCCTCAGATGCAGAGACGAAGGTCATACGGAATCTCTTGTCGTCAAGTCCGATGTTCTTCATCAGGGACTTCACCATGAACATCCTTTTTGCTGCCTTGTAGTTTCCTTCAAGGTAGTGGCAGTCACCAAAGTGACATCCGGAGACAAGAACTCCGTCTGCACCATCGACGAATGCTTTCAGGATGAAGAGCATATCAACACGGCCTGTGCACATGACACGGACTGCACGAACATCTGGCGGGTACTGGATACGGGCACCACCAGCAAGGTCTGCTCCGGCATATGAACACCAGTTACAGATAATTGCCTGGATTTTAGGATTCCACTCGTCAGACATGTTTACTCCCCTCCAAGAAGGTATGCATCAATCTGGGCCACGATCTGCGGGGTTGTGAAGTGCTGCATCTTGATTGCACCACCCGGACAGAATCCTCCACAGGTTCCACAGCCTTTACACTTTGCTTCGGTAACCTGCATGACTGTCCGTCCGTCTTTCTCTACTAGATCAAGTGCACTGTATGGACAGAGTTTGATACACATTCCACAGCCTGCACAGATATCCTGCATGCACTGGGCAAAGTATGGCTCAAGCTCGACTTCTCCAATGTGGATTGGAATCGATGCTGCTGATGCTGCACCTTCTGCCTGTGCTACTGTGTCAGGAATATCCTTTGGTCCCTGGCAGACACCTGCAAGGAAGACACCAGCGGTAGTGGTACCACAGGGGTTCAGTTTCGGGTGTGCTTCAAGCATCCATCCGTCGGAAGAGGCTGAAACACCAAACTTCTTACGCAGTTCGGTTGCTCCGTCTCTTGGCTGGATTGCAGATGCAAGAACAACCATATCGAGTTCGATGTCAACCGGACGTCCGAGCAGCGTGTCTTCTGTGAAGACATGCAGGTTCTTGGTGTCTGGATCTTCGAGGATGTTTGCTACACGGCCACGGATGAATTTGCATCCCTCGTTCTGGATACGGTAGTAGAACTCCTCGTATGCCTTACCGAAAGATCTGATATCCATGTAGAAGATGTATGCCTTACAGCCTTCGATCTTCTCCATGATCTGGTGGGCGTGCTTGAGCGAGTACATACAGCAGAACCGTGAACAGTATGGTTTGCCGACTCCATCCTGGGTGTTGTCACGGGAACCTGCACAAAGCACGAATCCGACTGACTTCGGGGTTGCTCCATCGCTCGGGCGGACAAGGTGACCACCGGTCGGACCTGATGCACAGATCAGACGCTCGAACTCGAGAGCGTGAATGACGTTCTCGTGGCGCTTGTAACCCCATTCTCTCTTCTCTTCGACCGGGATAAAGTCGTATCCGGTTGCCAGGATGACAGTTCCGATCTTGTACTTCGGGAACTCGTCCTGCATCTCAAGGTCGATTGCCTTCTTCTCACCACAGGCGTCAACGCACAGGCCACACTTGACACATGCATCAAAGTCAACGGTGTAGATGAGTGGCACTACCTGGGCGTGATAGATGTAGATTGCCTTTCTCGGTGCCATGCCGAACTCGAATGGGTTTGGCTTGATAACCGGACAGACAGCAGTACAGTCTCCACAACCATTGCAGCCGCCTCCGACAATGCCTTTGGCTGCTGCTTCTACAGGGTTCATGACACCACGGGCCTTCTTGCGGAGGGTAACTTCGAAGTTACCGATGTATCCCTCTACATTCTCGACTTCGTGGTAGGAGAGGAGTTCGATGTTCGGGTGACGTCCTGCGTCCACCATCTTTGGTGCAAGAATACACTGTGAACAGTCGAGGGTCGGGAAGGTCTTGTCGAGCTGGGACATACGGCCACCGATGGTGGGGGTCCGCTCTACGAGGTAGGTCTTGATACCGGCACTTGCTAGGTCTAGTGCTGCCTGAATACCACCGACACCACCTCCGACGACCATTGCTGCCTTCTCGACTGGCACGCTCTTCGGGATGAGGTCTTCAAGGTATGCTGCCTTTGCAACTGCCATTCTGACCTGGTCCTTTGCCTTTGCGGTTGCCTCATCGTGCATCCCGTGCATGTGGACCCAGGAGTTCTGCTCACGGATGTTTGCCATCTCGAAGCGGAACATGTTCAGGCCACCTTCCTTGGTTGCAATCCTGAAGGTTGGCTCGTGAAGACGGGGAGAACATGCTGCTACGACAATACCGGTAAGTTTGTACTTGTCAATTGCCTCCTTGATCATGTTCTGACCGGGAGTGGAGCACATATACTGGTACTCGGCAGCGTAAGCGACATTGGGGAGTGTCTTGGCGTATTCTGCCACATCCTTGACATCAAGGGAACCGGCAATGTTGGTTCCACAGTGACAGACGAAGACACCGACTCTTGGTTCTGAATTTTCTGCCATGTATAGCCTCCTTACAGCACCTTCTCCAGGAACGGAGTGCAGTCGACAGCATGCAGATCAAGGGCGAGATCTTGTGGGCTCATACCCTGTGCAAGTCCGAGCAGTTCGTTGAAGTGAAGAACAGGGATGTTGTACACGTCACCGAACTTCTCTTTAATCTCGATCTGGCCACGGTCAAACTGGAGCTGACAGAATGGACAGAGTTCAGAGATTGCATCGGCACCGACTTCGGAGATGTTGATCAGTTTCTCGTTGGTTATATCGAGTGCATGGACGATATCGTATCCACGAACACCGCCACCGGCACCACAGCACATCATTTTGTTACGGTACTCGACCGGCTCTGCACCGACTGCTGCGATGAGTTCCTCGAACCAGGTTGGTGCTTCAGTGTCTCCGAGGTGTCTCTCTTTCTTTGGCTTGAGCAGGTGGCAGCCGTAGTGGCAGGCGACCTTTGCTCCGGTCAGAGGTGTTGTGACAGAGTCACGGATCTTCTGAACACCGCACACTTTTGGATCATAGTAGAGTTCAGCGAGGTGATAGACATCGATGGTTCCCTTGAACTCCATATCGATCTCTTTCAGAATCTCGTTGACTCTGCCCCTGAGTTCCTCATCGTGCTTAAGGATGTGGTTGACTTCGTAAATGGACTTGTAGCATCCGTTACAGATCAATGCAATATCCTTCTTCATCTGTTCTGCAAGGCAGAGGTTCCGGGCAGCCATTGCATACCAGACGTTCAGATCAATGGAACCAAATGCACCAGGTGCCGGACAGCAGCTTGCTCCTTCGAGAGGGAGGAGCTTGATGCCAACTTTTGCGCTGGTTTTGATTGCAGATGCTTCACAACCGGGATACCGGTTTGGAGCAATGCAACCAAGGAAAAACGCATACTCGTGCATATTCTGCATAGTCTGCATTATTTAGTCCCCCTTCAGGATACGGTCAGAGTTCTCTTTCAGGCCGTAGAGATCGAGTATTTTCTGGATACCCTTGATATATTCTGGATACATGTGAGTTGTTGGCGGATCAGCAGTAAGACCAAGTCTTACACGGGCAGCCCTGTTGACATCGTTGTTCGGGACACCATGTCCGGAGTTGTAGATCAACTGAACTGTCTGCAGGAAATTGCGTGGAACGATATCTCTCTTGAATGCGAAGTTTCGCATTGCCATGATGACATCTGTTGGTGCAATATCACGTGGACACCGGTCAGTGCATGAGTAGCAGGTAGTACAGAGCCAGAGATCCGGGTCTGTCAGTGCTTCATTCTCAAGTCCGAGCACATTCCGGCGCATAAACAGACGAATCCTATATGTGCTGCGGGGTGCAGACGGGCATGACCCGGTACAGGTACCACACTGGTAGCACATGTTTGCAACTGTGCGGCTTGTTTTCAGGATATCCTTGGTGAACTCAGGGTTTGACTGACTGTTGTGATACCGCTGGTCAGCAAGCTTCTTGTTCAGTTCAGGGTTGTCGTAACTTTTTGCAGCCATATTTATCCTCTCTTACTGGCCTACCGCCTTCAGTTCGACCGAGCCCATACCAGATGCCTTCTCCCGGACCATTGAGGTTCTGGCAGTGCAGAGTTTGTCTTTTATCTTCTTGAACAGGTCAGTCTCCTTGCCCTTGATTCTGACTGAGTCACGTCTGAGATAGATGATGTCCTCACCCGGACATGCATTTACACATGCACCACAGAGAATGCAGAAGTCTTTGTTGACGGCGATGTTTGCCTCGATCTTGCCGTGCATCTCCTTTGCAGGAAGAGGGCTCGGTGTGTAAATTGCGTTTGCAGGGCAGACATCGACACAGGTTGAGCAGCCTCCAGGACACTTTTCAGGATGGAAGGTGATCTCTCCCTCAAAGATCTTGTTGACGGTGATGGCCTCAGTCGGGCAGTTGATGGCACACCAGCGGCAGGTACAACAGTCATCCTCGATGATGCTGACCTTTCCAAGGTTTACCTTGCCTGCCATCTCACGTGTTACCTTGATGGCATCGTTTGGACAAGCTTCAGCACAGACATTGCATCCGTCACAGTAGTCACTGTCCCAGAGGACCTGACCTTCAACCTTTCCAACCTCTGCGGTGTAGGGTTTGTGTTCAACAGATATTGCCTGGCAGAGGTTACCGCAGATACCACACTTAGTACACTTTTCAGTGTCGACCTGGAAGTCGATCTTTAAATTGACTCCCTGACCTTTGGCAAGACCTTCTGAGTCCTGACCCTCAAAGAGTGGGACGTCACGGTCTATTGCATCACGTGGGCATACATCCTGGCAGATGTTGCAGCGGACACATTTCTCATCATCGATAGATGTGCCCTTATCATAGGTTGGGAATCCCTCTTTCTCAAGAATTGGGAGCCGTTCTTCGTTGTTTATCTTCAGAGAGAGAGCTGTGAATGGGCACATGATGACACAGACACCACAGTATGAGCATTTTGTCTCATCAATGTGGACGCTTGCTGCATCACAGACCAGACCACGCTGGACTCCTCCAACAGCTCCAACAGCTATTGCTTCTTCAGGACAAACCTCGCGACAGATTCCGCAGCCCGTGCAGATATCATTGTCGAGGATGAGGTTGTTGACCTGCTGAAGAAGCCGCTGCTCCATGATAACCCGGGATCCATCATAGGATTTCGAGTACTTCGGAAACAGTGTTGACATTAAGATACCTCGTAAGTGTTCACGATTTCGGTTCTGATAATATACCCTGGACGTGCCTCAGGCGAATGCCTTATCAGGCGTCTGTCCTGACAGCTGAATCACATCGTACGGGCATGCATCAACGCAAATCCCGCATCCGGCGCAAAGTTCATGATTCACATCAAGAATAATTGCGTCGCCATTTATGACCTTATAAATCTTATCGGTCGCAGAGGCCTCGGATGGAGAAATTGTGTTGAGTTCCAGCGCATTGACCGGACATGCCACCACACAATTGTTGCAGCCGGAGCATCGCTCAATGTTCACATGTACTGCAAATGCCATATCTTACGCACCAGCCTGATCGATTGAAAATCGACTGCACAAAGGTTGTAGGAAAATATAGATAAATGTATTGAATTAAATCGCGTTTTTCGCCGATTATTCGATGCAAATGTAAATTGATATTTTTTGATCTTCGCGTTGAAATAATCAATATTATTTATACACTTGAATGTATCTATCATGATTGTTCATTATCATTTGTCTTTTTACATCCATGATGAAAGCTGATAATATCGTTCCATTCTCATTTTTGCCGCTAATTTCCGCCGTTAAATGGTGCGCACGGAATAATCGAATCCAGAAATAAAATATTTGACGAAATTTTGCTATTCTGGCCGTTTGCTGCCTGAATTATTGGATTCTCAATGACCCTGGTCATGAATTACAGAATATTTAACCTTTTTTTTAATATGCGTGGAATATTTGCCTGTTAATTAAAATTCAGGGGGTAGATTCTCTCTTGTTTGTGTGTGATTTCATGCGCCCGGTTCTTCAGTGTTCTTTCGTGCCGCATCAGGATCTTCTGTGTCTGCAGATATTCTGCTTAAATAGAATCTTCACGAAAGAATCACCCACCAGTAATCATCACTGAACCCTACTGGGTGCTATATATAATCATATGGATCATGTCTCATCCTGGTACTACAATTATTATATCTCATGTTCTGGCACTGTAGACAGGAAGCAGGATACTCTCGGAAAAATAATCCCGGACATGAAGAATATATATTGTATTGTTACCGGGCTGAAGCCAGTTCTCTTTAAAGGGGTTATACTACCCGGTTGATCTACCACCCGGATGAGGGTATGTACATGAATCGTATATTCAGAAACTATTTCGATCACTGATCTCTTGTATTATTCACAGGTGTTCAACCAAGACGAATCCGCGAATTCCTTTTTTATACTATTATATATAATCTCCTCTCATGTCACATGGCCAATCATGCGAATATCGGTTCTTCGTGGCGGTAATAGCAGGAATTCTGTTTCTACCAGGAGTCCTGGCAGAGAATACATCCTCTGTACTTCCAGCAGAAAATCAGGAAAACCTGACGTATTATACCGAACAACTCCCTCCCTATAATTACCTTGATAATGGGACTGTGAAGGGGTTCACTATTGATATTCTTGAAGAGATCAGTGCAAAAACCGGTACCAGTATCCCACGGGATCAGGTTCACATGGTCCCATGGGAAGAGGGATACGAGGCTGCCCTGAATGGCACTCATACTGTGATCTTCTCCACGGCACGTATTCCAGAACGGGAAGATCTGTTCAAATGGGTCGGTCCGATATCAGTTGAACGATATGTTCTGTTTGCTCCACAGGGATCAAATATCACTGTTGATTCACCTGATGATCTGAAGGACCTCAAAATTGGAGGTATAACTGGTGATGCTTCCATCTCTCAACTTATTGCAGATGGAGTGAAAGAAAGCCAGTTTGTCACTGTACAAAACATTTTAGACCTGATCTCGATGGCAGATGGCAAAAAGATTGATCTCTGGGTATATCCTGAGATTACAGGGCGGTATTATATCGGGGAAATTACTGGTAATTATGACTCATTCAGGGTAGTATATCCATTAGAAGAGGTTGGGATCTACTTTGCATTCAGCAAGGACATCTCTGATGCAACAATTAGTTTATACCAAAGTGCCCTTGAAAACCTGAAACAGCAGAAGAACGAGACCGGAGTAAGCAGGTATGACACGATCATGGGTGATTATGGCCATCCTGAACCTGTCAGTTCAGGCAAGCCTTGATCGAGGTCTTTCCCTCCGTTTTTTTCGTCAATATTTATCCAGGATTATAATTCCATCTTATCCAGAAGATCATCCCCTATCCTGATCACTTCCTGAACGAGGAGATCAAAATCCTCTCTCCTGCTTCGATGATTGGTTATCGCAACATGGAGGTACTTCCTCCCTCTGATACTCACGGTAGATGGAACAGCAATCCCCTGTTCCTGGAGTTCTATCTCAATCTTCTTGTTTAGGGCATCAAGATCATGAGTCCCGGTTCGTAGTGTTACATACCGGAAATTGACAATATTCAGGGAGACCGGCATTGCCAGTTCCAGTTTCTGGTTTGTAGAAACCAGATCTGCAAGGTAATGTGCCTGGTCGATGTTCTGCTGGATGAGTCTCCCGTATCTTTCTGTACCATGCTCCTTGAATGTCATCCATACTTTGAGTGCATGAAATCCCCGGGAGAGCTCAAACCCACAGTCGGAGAGCCATGGGACGTCAATACCGGTGAGACCCCTTTCTCCTTCCCCGTGAGCAAGGTATGCCGGAGTGAGCGAAAATGCCCGGTGGTGTTCTTCTGGATCTCTTATCAGAATACATGCAACCGGGTATGAAAGATACATCCATTTATGAAGATCGAATGCAAGTGAATCAGCCCTCTCCATCCCGGAGACAAGGTGGCGGCTCTGGGGTGAGATTGCTGCCCAAGCCCCGAATGCACCGTCAACATGGAACCAGCAGTTTTCTTCCTCACAGATATCTGCAAGGGTATTGAGATCGTCGATGGCTGCCGTGTTCGTCGTCCCGGCAGCACCTATGATACAGATCGGTCGAAATCCGTCAGCCCTGTCTTTATGAATGCTCTCTTTCAGGAGGGTTGTGTCGATCTGCATTGCCTCGTTGACCGGTATCCGCCTGAGAGACTCGTTCCCGAATCCGAGAAGTTCAACAGCTTTCTGTACCGATGAATGTGCCTCCTGGGAACAGTAGAGTGTCATTTTCCCGGTATCATTCTGCATTCCCTTGCCTCTGACATCAAATCCTGCCTTTGTATTTCGTGCAACTGCAAGCCCGATCAGGGTTGATGCCGAACATCCGCTTGTCAGAAGACTACTTGCTGTCTTAGGAAACCCAAGAAGATCCCTGCACCAGCCGATGACCTGCATCTCAACATAATTATTGCTGAGATATGAAAATGACCCGCTCACTGCATCGGTACCGGATGCCAGCATCTCGGCAAACATACTCATGACCGTTCCACATCCGGTAACCCAGCCCCAGTACCGCGGGTGAACATTGCCAAGTTGGTGTGGGAGGATATTTGTGAGATATTCCTGGTAAACTTCTTCTGCATTCTGTGGATTGGCAGGAGGCTGAGAACTGAAATGTGCCTTCACATCCACTGGAGCATGCTGCCATACCGGCCTTTCCCTGGAATTCTTGATATAATCAATTGCCTCGTCAAGCATCTGATGACCGAGTTTCCGCATGGAGTCCCAGTCTTCAGGATCAAGCGTCTCTTCGTTTACTGTATCGGGTCTTATGTCCATTGCCATGCTCCGGGTTTCTCAGGTTCTTGTAATCATGGGTTCTTCGAGAGTTCCTCTTCCACATGGATCAACCTGATATCTCATACCTATCAGGAATCGTCTGCTGTAAGAGATTTACAGTCTGGCTTAAAAAAGAACATTCAGAAGATCAGACCCATTTCCTGAGTCACTCTGATCTGCCGATACCTATCTGCATGAGATCATCACCGATGATAAGGTTTGTAGATGTATTCTCAGCCACTCTCTCGAGATGCGTGACCGGGGGATTTCCCGGAACGATATGATTAAGCACCAGAGTTTTGACATTGCATGAATCAGCTTTAGAACCAACTGTATCAATGGAGGTGTGGGAGGAGCATATGCTCTTTGAGTACTGTCATCTGACTTCCTGGCGGATCACCGAACTTCAGGTCAATCTAGTTGGGTCAATGACCTCGTGAATGAGAAGATCAGGCCCGGAGGCAAGTTTTTGCAGGTTTCCGTTTACATCTTGTCCGGTATCACCTGAAAAAAACAATAGATCCATCCACTGTATCAAACCGGTATGTAAGAGCAGGAGAATCCCTGATGATGATCAACAAGGGTTGCTATCAGTCTGACGTATCCGCGAAAATATGATGATTTATGAAATGACTCTCGCTGTTGCCATTTCTTCTTCAGGCTCAAGTGGGATAAGTATCCAGGCACAGAGATAGATGAGAATTCCGGATCCATAAGTAAAAAACAGCACTATCGCAATTAACCTGATGAACACCGGATCAATATCGAAGTACTGACCGATGCCTCCACAGACACCACCCAGGATCTTTTCGGTCCGTGATCGGTATATCCGCTTATCTACCATGGTTTATCATATTCATACCGATAGTCAAAAAAAGATGCTCATGGTCCTCCTGTTTTATTTCGCATTTATGACATCTATACCACTATGAAGTGCAGAAGAACGGGTTCATCAGGTCGGTGTAGATGCATCAGGAAAGATGTGATGGGTACAAGGTCTGCAATGAATACATTTCATGCGACTATCAAGTATTATAGAACTGAAGACTCATCATGACCGGAATACCAGCACCATTGTGTGAACCCATCTCTCACAAAAACAGGCATATCATCCTTGTAATTATCCTTGCCTGTGCGTTCATCGGTGTCGTGGATGTTCAGATCGTGGCAATTGCCCTTCCCACCATCACAAATCTGCTGAATGCCTCTGTGGGTCAGACACAATGGATAGCCACTAGTTATGTCATAACAGTCCTTTGCACAGTGTTATTGTTCGGAACAATATCAGCAGGTGTTGGAAAGGGTAAGATCCTCAGGTCCGGGATACTTCTCTTTACATTCAGTTCTCTTGCCTGTGGTCTTTCTACAACGCTCCCTGAACTGATTTACTTCAGGATATTGCAGGGGCTGGGGGCTTCATTGATGATGAGCGTCCTTATGGCCTTGATCATTGAGTTATTTCCTCCATGTGAGAGGGGACGGGCAATGGGCTTTAACACAGCAGTGATTGCTCTTGGGTTGATTGTAGGCCCCTCTGCAGGAGGATTGATCGTTGATACAGCAGGATGGCCGTATATCTTCTTCTTCAATGTCCCGGTTGGGATTCTGCTCTTTATCGGTGCCCTGCATTTTCTCCCTGCAGACCGGATTGTGGATGGATATCGGTTCGATGACTACATCGGCGCCATATTGCTAGTTCTTCTGATGGCAGCGCTGGCAATGGCCTTCAATACCATTGCAAATCCTCCAGTTGATATGGCAAGCCTTGGAATGTGGCTGGTTCTTGATATCATTCTGCTAGCTGTATTTATCAGACGTGAGCGTTTCCATCCACGTCCTTTGCTGTACATCAACATTTTTACAGATCAGAGATTTCTTCTCCCATCACTGAGTCTCATCCTTTATCTTGCAGCAACCTTCATCCTTCTCACCGGCCAGCCGTTCTATTTCCAGGGAGTAATGGGTCTTTCACCATCCCATATCGGCCTCATAGCGTTGATCACACCGATTACCATGATACTCTGTGCCCCTCTTTTTGGACTGCTCTACGACCGGAAACCATGGCGCGGGTATACAGTCACCGGACTTGTTGTCATGGGTCTTGCGTATTTTGGCTGTGCCGTTGCTTTCCACCGAATGGAATTTCTTCTCATTCTCGTGGCATTCATTGCAACCGGAATAGGTCGGGCGATATTCCAGGGACCAAATGTGATCGAGATCATGGCGGCAGTTCCCCCTTCACTCCAGGGTATGGGCTCCGGGCTCATTACGACCCTGATGTATCTCGGCATCATGGTGGGTGTATCACTTACTGCAATCCTTCTAACCACCGGTCTTATCACTTCTGGTTACACCGGTCAGGTTCTTGAAGCAGGTCCGGAGCTGCTTTCAGGAATATTCGGACAGATAATGGGTACCGGTGGAATTATCTGCATTATCGGGGCGGTATGTTCTTACCTGGGAGCCCGGTCAGGGAACAAAAAAGTGGGCGAGATCCCCTGATTGCTATCATACGAAACCCAAAAACATAACCGGTGGAACATGAGTTATCTTCAGGTTCTCTATCCATCACATAAGTTATTCTGACTGCTGTGGCCCGGTCTCCTCTTCAGACGATGCCTCCTTTTCTGTACTACGCTGACCAGTTCCAGGGCACTGGATCTGGTGAAGTCTTATGATCCCGTGACATGAACTGCATACGTAAAATTCGTCCTTCCAGCAGTCAGGGCATGCCCATCGTCCACAGATGACACACTGCCTGAGAGAAGAGATCGGGGAAGCACTATGACAGAGATCGCAGATATACCGGGAGAATGACTCAGCATCCCTGACCGGTGGTTCGCCCTGCCTGCGGACTTCACCGATCACAGAGCGAAGAAGGGAGTAAAAACTCCCTGCCTGATCACTTCCTGCCGGTTTTTTCTGCTGCCAGGGAATCTTCCAGGGCATTGAGCCGACCTTCAAGATCATCCAGAGTGGTCTTCATCTCACTCTCGAACTTTTTCAGCGTCACGATCCGTTCTTCATCGCGGTCAAGGGCAGCATTCCGGTCATCCTTGAATGCATTCAGAACCGGCCTTCTGACCAGTGACCACTCCTCGACAAACCTCTCAAACTTCCGGTCGAGATATTCATCGACCCTGCTCTCAACTGGCCTGCTGAGTGCAACTCTTCCACCTGACCCCCTGAAGAAGTAGTACACCAGGAAGATGATGAGGGCTGCAACGATTATTATCAGAAGGATCTCAATCGGTGTCATCGTACGTTCTCCTTCAGTTTACGCACCCGTGCCTCAAGATCGGTCAGCCGGGTTGATGTCTCCCGCTCAAATGACTTCAGGGCTACAAGTTCATCCTGAACCCGGTGAAACCGCTGGGTGATATCGGTCAGATCATTCCTGGTAGAGATCTGCCACTCCTCGATGATCATACTCATCCTGCGGTCAAGATACCCGGAGAGATAATTATCAAAATTCATAACTTCTTCTCCAGTTCTTCGATCGCAGACTTCAGGTCTGCTGTCCTCTTCTCAAGACCTGACTTCTCCACCACCAGTCTGTTCACCTCGTAGGAGAGGAACTCAAGCTTCTGTTTCAGATGACGGAGGTCGTCATCGGTTAACAGTCCCCATTCATCGATGATTGCCTCTCCATTCCGGTCAAAGAATGAGTCGAGTTGCTTGTCAAAGGTGGGTATGGAATCAGTAATTGTTCCCGGCAGAGAACCCAGTTCCTGCCAGTAGTTCCTTGTTCTGGAAAGTGTCGGGTACATAACCATCACAGAATCTTCTTCTCTTCTTCCTGAATTTTCGTCAGCATCCGGTCAAGTTTCTCTGCTTTTATCATATTCTCGAGTTTCTTGATCCTGCCTTCGACCAGTTTCTGCTTCACAAAGATGTCAGACTCAAGGTTGACATTCACGTCTTCAAGATCCCGCATTGATACAATCTTGTCCTCTCCGAGTCTGAGCATCGACGGACCCTTGGTGCTTGTGTCCTGCTTGAGAATACTCAGTTTCTCACGCTCAAGTTCAAGCTCAAGTTTCCTGTTGTTGGTCTTCATCAGTCTGATCTCTCTCACAATGAGGAAGATGAAGACGATGACTCCGAACAGTACTGCAATGCCAATAAGTCCGTCGTTGGTAAAGGTAACCTCCACAACTATCCCTCCAGCAGTTTTGTCATATACTCAAGGCCCTTGTCTGTCCCGGCAAGGTACACAAGGTCTCCGGATTTGAGCATCACATCGTCACCCGGGGTAATGAGGGATGCCCCACGCTGAATGGCAACAACCATCACGTCAGGGGGGAAGGTGAGGTTCTGGATCGTTCTGCCTGCTGCAGTATCTGCCTTCACAAGGGCTGCATGCTTCTCACCCTCGCTCTCAAGGAGTAGTTTCTTGAGGTTTTCAGCATCATCCTGGCCGAGACCTTTCAGGCCGTCTTCAACCGACTGATTAAACCGGCCCGTCGGGACAAGTTCCTTGATACGGGCTGCAGTCCCCCGTCCTACCTCTCCGATCTTCTCTCCCAGGGGAGCAACTTCGTCTACGATCTTTGCAGAGATGTCACGGGCCTTTTCCTGGATTTCATGGGCTGCCTGTGAGGTTCCTTCCCTGATACCTGCAGTCTTCTCTGAGATGGTACCACCGATCTCCTTTGCACCGGTGCTAATCTTTCCTGCAATATCTTCTGCAGCCTCCCGGACCTGTTCACCCACAGGCACCTTTCGTCTGACTGTTACATCCGTGCCGTCAGTTATGTCAAGTCTTTTGAGATCTTCTTCGCTGATCCGGATCTGACCTTGTTCTACGAGTGCATCTGCATACACGGTAAGGGTGAGCGAAGCGCCTCCGGGAGTGACAACCTCAACCTCGGTTTTGTCTTCGATACCGATTGCAGTGAGCAGGCTGCTGTGAACCCGTGCTCTGCCGTGACCGGGCATGGCACGTTTTATTGCCCGCAGGGTAACTTCCTCCATACTGGATAGAAGGAAGCCGCGGCATATATCTTTTATGAACTCATCCGATGATTTAAATCCAGGTATCCATTTGAGTTGTGCCTTTATCTGAAGCCTGACTGTCCGCGGCCTTTTCTGTTTCCTGTTAGTTCTGATCCTTTGATCTGTCTACTCCGGGAAGCGGGCAGACCGGAGTGACTGATGCTGCACAGTCCCAGTCCTCAAGCACAGTCTCCAGTGATGTGGTCTGAGTGACCTCCTCCCCGATGGTCTCTTCAACCCCTGATATTCTGAGCATCCTTCTGACCTGCCAGGTGGCATCTGCGATTCTGATCTTGATACCTGCTGTTGTGAGTTCCTGGCAGAGATCAACGATCATGTCTGAAGCAGACACGTCTATTATCGGTGATGTGCTCATGTCAAAAAGAACGAGTCTGACTGTTGGATCCTCTGCTATCAGTTCTCCTATACGCTCCTTGACGATCTCGGCATTGGCAAAGATCAGTGGTGCATCAACCCTGACGATCAAAACGCCCGGGATCGCTTCATTCTCCGGATGTTTTATCCGGTCTGCGTACTGTCGTGTATCAGGAACCCTGCCAAGAACCGCAATCCTCGGAGACGTTACCCGGTACAGGATATCAGTAAGCGAGAGGATGACACCGAGAAATACACCTGAAAGGATACCAAAAAGCAGCACTCCTGCACATGTTGCGATAGCAATTGCAAACTCGTCCCTGCTTATCCTGGCGATCCGGATGAGACCTCTCACATCTATCAGTCTGAGAACGGCAACGAGGATGAGGCTGCCAATGATCGCCTCCGGCATTTTTGTAAAAAGACCGGTGAGGAACATGGCTACGATGGCAGTGAGGACTGCTGCTATGACGCCGGTTATCTGGGTTGCTGCCCCGTTGATCTCGTTAAGTGCTGTCCGCGAGAAACTGCCTGCAACCGGGAACCCCTGAAAGAGGCTGGTGGCAATACTTGTTGCACCAAGGGCGAGGAGTTCCTGGTTTGAGTCTACTTTATAGTGATACCGCCTGGCAAGCGATGTTCCGATGCTCATTCCTTCGACGTAAGCAAGGAGAAATATTGCAAATGCCAGGGGAAAGATGAGCTGGAGATCATGAAACGAGATTGAGGGGATGACCAGTCCTGGAAGTCCGGCCGGGATAACACCGACCTCCTGGACTCCACGGTCTGCAAGATCCGTGTACGTCATCAACAGTATCGATATGATGACAACGATCAGTGCTGCTGGCAATCTCCTGCACCGGTGTTCAGCACAGATCAAAAATGCGATTGCACACACTCCGATGATGACAGTCGGAAGGTTTGCTGAAGGAAGATTGGTTATCAAATACACAAGTTGATCGAAGAAAGCCCCTGGTACTGATTTTATTCCCAGGATCTTGAACAACTGGCCGCATATGATCACAATTCCCATCCCTGCAAGAAATCCTTTGAGAACTGTTTCAGATATAAGGTTGACAATAAATCCAAGCCTGAAGAACCTAGCAAGTATAGCGAAACTTCCTGCCATCAGGGCGGTGAGGGCTGCCAGGGAGGCATACCGTGATGCATCAATTCCTACCAGCATACCGAGCATCGCAGCAGTCAGGATTGCCTCGGACGAACTGGGGCCGATGTTCATCTCCCTGATGGTACCAAAGAGGAAGTAGACCAGAGGTGCGATTATCCCTGCATAGAGGCCGTATTCTGGTGGGAGACCTGCCAGTTGTGCATATGCCATGAGTTCAGGGATAGCAAATGCAGTCAACGTGATACCGGCTATGATATCTGCCCGAAACAGTTTCCGTGTATATGCAGGAAGCCATCCGGTGACTGGGAGGACTGCCGCTAATTCTCTGCGCAGGGTATCTTCAGAAGGTCTGTTGATCTGCATATTCGGTTGGATATTGTGTCCCGTGAAGTGCCTGGTACCTTATTTCTGCAACGGGATGTGATCAGACCTGCTTTTTTAAGCAATCGAAAACCGCTGCATCTCCGCTGTTGTTGTTGATACTGCCCTGTTTATCTCGCTGATGATATCAGTAATCTGTTGCGCTACTGATAATGCTTCTTCGGCTGTTGCAGAAGAGTTCATTGCATCTTTGGAGGTCTGACGCACATGAGTACTCATTTCAGTAACACTGGCGGTAATCTCCTCAAAGGATGCTGCCTGTTGTTCAGTAGATGAAGCAACGGCATCCATGTTGGTTTTGATCTCCTGAACACCCTTAGTGAGTGATGAGAAGATCTCAAGTGTCTCACGAAGAGAGATGCTCCCATTCTCAATTACAGATTCTGCTTCTTTCATCGCATTCGTAGCACGTGAACTCCGGTTATCGAGTTCGGTGATCATATGTGCGATCTTCTGGGCTGCCTGACCGACCTGTTCGGCTAAGACCTTTACTTCACCGGCTACAACAGCAAACCCTCTCCCTGCATCTCCAGCCCGGGCTGCTTCTATCGCTGCATTAAGAGCAAGTAGGTTTGTCTGTTCTGCAATATCAGATATGATATCCGTGATTCTGCTGATCTCATCCATCTGATCACGAATCTCATGAATTATCCCTGTGGCTTCTCCGGAGACCTTTCGTATACTGTCCATTCCTTCTTCAGCACTAGCTGCAGCAGTAGTGCCTTTCCTGGCAAGGTGGTCTGCTTCAGTTCCTGATTGTGCCACTGCTTCAACACTCGCTGAAACCCTCATCACATGGTTTGTCAGATCTTCCATCCCACGGAGCACCTGTGTGATCTCTTCCTCGCTCATCTCTGCATTAGCCCTGGTACTGTCGGCATTTGCTGCAATGATTCCTGCCCCCCTCTGGACATCTTCAATTCCGGACTCTGCCATTTTGGCGTGTGACTCAAGTTCTTTCATCTGAACACCAATCAGACCAAGAGCCCGGGATACTTCGCGTCCGATCTCGTTCATTGCATCTTCAAAGGCAACAAAATCACCTTTTACTCTCAGTTGGGTTGAAAACCTTGCAGTGAAGTTACATTTTGAATATTCTGATGCAAGGGTGATGGCTTCATTGATCGGAATAACCAGTGATTGAAGAGTTTCATTAAATTTTCTCACGATCTGCTGGTATGATCCCTCGAGTCCTGTTTCATCCCCTCTGGCAGTGAGATCTCCTTCTGCTGCCCTGGTAGATATCAGTTCAAGTTCGGTAATCACCCCTGTCACTGCTCTCCTCATTCCAATCAGGGCAGGTGTAATCTGGTCGTCCTCACTCCTGGGAGTAAGACTTGTAGAGAGATCTCCATGTGCGATGCGGTGAAGCGTTACAATGACCTCGTTCTCAAGAAAGTCAGAGAAGCGGTCGGCCATTCCTGCCATTTTTCCAATCTCATCATTTCTTACCAGAGTAAGCCGGGTATTGATCTCTCCCCTGCTCATCCTGTCAAACTGATTCATAACCTGGTACAGGGGTTCTGTTATTGACCGGGTGAGAGAGAAAGCGATGAACAATGAGACAACAATGATACAGAATGCGAATACTGCCATGATGGTGATTGTATTTTTGACCTCTTCTGAACCTGCCCTGGCAGTTGTCTCGGCCTGACTGAGGACAATCTGTTTTAATTGATCAAAGGTAGCGACGGTTGCTCGTCTTGCATTTGCATGTTCACCGCCGTTTTTTATTGAGATGAGTGCGTCCTGCTCATTTTTTGCCTTTTCAAGTTCGAAAACCCGGACAGCTGAATTTTTATAATCTGCCCACTGGGTTTTAAATGTACTAAAAGCGGTTATTTCCTCTGGTGTCATTGATGACGAGCTTAAATTCTGGATCTGGCTGTCAATATTTGCGATTTCAGTTTTAAGCCTCCCTTCGTCCTGCTCCCGTTCATCCACAATGGCCATGGATCTGAATACAAGTGCTCTCATTGAGTTCAATGAGACCTCCATACTTGCTATCTGTGTCAGGGGGACCGTATTTTCAGTATACATATGATCCATCTGACCGGAGATTGTGTTCATTCCTGAAAATCCAATGACTCCAATAAGACACATGAGGAGGGTTACGAGCACGAAACCTCCAATCAGCTTTTGTCCTATCCTGATATTATCAATGAACTGCAGTCGTGTCATAATACATTCCTGACCCCTCATCCCACCAATGAGTATACTACTGAATGTTCATTCCACTACATCAAGATTGAGGACGGTAAGAAAAACCCGGAAGCACGACTATAAAAAAGAGTTATGATGAAATTCTGAATTTTTTCATTTCATCTGTTGTGGTTGCAACTGCACCATTAATCTCGGAGATAACTGTTGTTATCTGTTCTACAACAGCCAGAGCCTCTTCTGCAGTGGCAGAGGAGTTCATTGCATCTCCTGCGGTGTCTGAAACAAGACTATTCATCTCAGTTATACTTGCGGTGATCTCTTCAAAGGAGGCTGCCTGTTCCTCAGTCGCACCTGCAACACTGGACATATTTCTACTGATCTCTTCTACTGAAATGGTGAGTTGGTTAAAAGCCTGAACAGTCTCCTTCAGTGCAGTTTCGCCATATTCTATCGCCTCACCTGCCCCTTTCATGGCTGTAACTGCCATTGTGCTCTTGTTCTCAAGGGTACTGATCATGGCTGCGATCTTCTGGGACGAGGCTCCGGTCTGGTTTGCGAGAGCCTTGACCTCACCGGCAACGACAGCAAATCCAAGACCTGCATCTCCTGCACGTGCTGCTTCAATAGCGGCATTAAGGGCAAGCAGATTTGTCATTTCTGATATATCAGTGATAATATCCACGATCTTGGTTATCTCTGTCATCTGATTGCCAATCTCTTTGACCAGTGCTTCGACTTCAGATGAAGATTTTTTGATGCTGATCATCCCCTCTTCCGCTGTTGCGGTCGAAAGAATACCGGTTTTTGCCAGGGTATCTGCTTCGGCAGCTGCATGAGCGACAGCCTCAACGTTCGTCGAGACCGAGGCAATGGTACTTGTCAGATCCTCCATTGCCCTCAGAACCTGGGCGATGCCTTCCTTACTCTGCTCAGCATTGTTCTTTGTCTGTTCAGCGTTCCCTGCAATTATCCCGGCTCCTTTTCTGACATCTTCAATACCTGATGTAGCTTTGTCAGAGTGATCGAGGAGGTCATTCATCTGGTGTTCTACAACTTTGAGTGCTGAAGAGACCTCAGTTCCAATCATATTCAGAGCATCTCTGAATTCTTTGAAATCTCCTTCAATCTTCAGATCACTGTTGAACCGTGCAGTAAAATCACAGGCTGCATACTTCCTTGAGAGAGTAATTGCCTCGGTTACCGGGCTGATGAGTGCATCAAGAGTGGAATTAAAGCCGAGGATGATCTCGTGATATGATCCCTGCAGGTTACCCGGGTTACCACGTGCAGTAAGATCTCCAAGAGCTGCCCTGGATGAGATCTTCTGGAGTTCGGCGATCACCGTCGTAAGCGAGTGGAGTGTGCTGGTGAGAGCAGGAGTGATCTGGTCGGTATCGCCCTGAGATGCCAGTGATGATGTTAGATCTCCGGATGAAATCCGATACATCGTTTCAACAACATCATGCTCAAGGTAATCACTGAACTGGTCAAACATCCCGGCCATCTCCCCGATCTCATCCTTTCTGGAAAGTCTCATTCTTCCACGAATGTCTCCGGTCTTCATGAGCCTGAACTGCTCAATGACCTGGTGCAGAGGGGTGGTAATACCTTTTGTCAGAAAGACAGCCAGTGCAAGTGCGATGACTGCAACCGCAACTCCAATACCGATCATTACTGGAATAATGCGATCTTTCTCAGCATTTCCTGCCAGTGCTACATTCTTTGAATTGGCTAAGATCCCCTGCTTCAGGGAACTGAATGTATCTACTGTAACACGCCGTGCATTTGCGTGCTTTCCGCCATTTGCAATAGATGCGATGGCATCATCATTTTTTCCGGATTCAAGCAGGGAATAGACATCTGTAGCAGCAGCTTTATATGCTGTCCACTGGGTTTCAAATAAGGTAAGATTTGACTGCTCTTCAGGAGATAGCGACTCCTGTTTGAGTTTATCTATCAGGCTGTCTATTGTCTGAATCTCCGTATTCATCCTTTCGCGATCCTGCTGCCGTTCAGCAGGAACTGAAAAAGTTCTGAACACCAGGGCCCTGATTGAGTTGAGCGAGGTTTCGATACTTGAGACTTCATAGAGCGGGACGGTCCCTTCAGAATAGACCTTGTCCAGTTCATTGCCTATTGTGTTCATTCCTATGAACCCAATAAGCCCGATTGAAGACATGAGGAGCGTGACCAGAATAAACCCGCATATGAGCCTGGTTCCAATTGAGATATCATGGACTTTATCTAAAATATGCATATTTTTCACCGAATGTCACAGAATCCCTAAACCTTCAAAACACGTTGCTTAGATCCTGTATCTCTCTGAGTGACTTATGAGACTTCTGATATTGTAAGTTCAGTGTTCTCATGAAAAATCATATTTTATATATTTCTATTGATCCTTGTTTTATGATTGGGCAATAAACACTGGATTCAATATCGGCATGGTTAACCACGTAAAAAAACAGATACCAAGGAATGAATGAGTTCTGGCGTAAGACCGTGCATATGGTCTTCGGCCTGCTTATCACACTTCTCATCTACTATGTCCCAAAAGAGAGTACCCTCATCATTCTTGGTGTTGGGCTGCTTGTGGGATTCTGGTTCATCGATCTGGAGATGCGTAATATCAGGGTTCCCCTGATACACGAGCTCCTTCATCATCTTGAACGACCGGGAGTGTTTCCCGGGAAAGGGGCTTTTTATTTTGTTTTTACAGCCCTTGTGACACTGATACTCTTTCCATCATCAGTAGCAGCACTGGGTGTTCTGATCCTCTCGGTACTGGACGGAATGGCTACCATCTTTGGTCTGAAGTATGGAAGGATCAGGATCATCAATCACAAATCAATCGAGGGATCATGCGGAGCAATTCTGGTGACGTTTGTCGTTCTGCTCTTCTTCGTGAATCCTGTTCAGGCTGCAGTCCTTTCGGTGGTGGCAGGTATCGTCGAACTCGGCAGCCCTATCGATGACAACCTGCTCCTGCCATTGGTTGTCGATCTTCTTGTTGTGATGGTTCCCTGGTGACCAGGGTCCATTTTTTATCGGTTTTCTACCGGTCTTTTTTGGACCTGAGCATGGTGAGCAGACTCCGGGTGATCACATCCGGGCTTGGAGGATTTCCCGGGATCTTCAGATCTACCGGGATAACTGTATCAACCCCGCCAAGAACTGCGTATGATCCCTTCCAGATTCCTCCGGTGCATGCGTCATCTCCGACTGCTATGACGATCTTCGGGCTTGGTGTTGCATCGTAGGTCTTTCTGAGTGCATCGGCCATGGCGAGGGTAACGGCTCCGGTGACCATCAGGGCATCGGCATGCCTTGGTGAAGCCACAAAGGTGATCCCAAAACGTTCGAGATCGTACAATGGAGAAGAGAGGTTACCGAGTTCGATCTCTGCTGCGTTATCGCTGCCGCAGTCTACCTCCCTGATCGCAAGGCTTCTTCCAAATAGCCGGGAGATCTCATGCTTCAGTGCAGTTCCGGTCTCTCCGCTCTCCTCCTCCTTTTTGTTAGTATCCTGAATGAGACCGGTGTCTGTGCAGAGTGGCTTTTTAAAGAGATTTACAACTGTTTCGATCATGGTATCAGAGATCAGTTCCTGCATACGAGAGGTTCATGCTCTTGTTAATCACCGGGAAATCGGCGACGATGTTACCGATGACCGCATGTTCGATGGCATACCAGTTGCAGAATGAGGCAGTTCTGGCTTTATACCGGTGAATGACCCCGTCTCTGATGGACACCCAGTGGAGTGCCATCCCACGGGGCGATTCAGCCGCAGCCAGGGCAAACCCGTCACGAACCTGAACCTCTCCACACACAGGGCCTTCGGGAATGAAGACAAGGAGTTCCTGGATATATCTGAGTGAGGCACGGATCTCCTGGTACTTGAGTGAGAATCGTGCCAGTACATCGCCTCCCTGCTCACAGGCCTGACCGGGCACACGCTCCCGGTAGACTCCGTACGGATGGTCAGTCCTGGTATCGGCAAACGATCCTGATGCCCGTGCAACCGGGCCCGAAAGGGCAAGAGAACTGATGAGTTCAGGCTGCACCACTCCTGTGGTCGAAAACCGGTCGATGACCGAGGGGATAGAGAGCACCCATTCAGCAATCTCATCGAGTTCATGCTCGACCTCTCCTGAAGTCCTGAAGAGGTGCTCAAGTGCCTGCCCGGTGATCAGTTCAGATACCCCGCCGATGCAGATTGCTCCTTTCAGGAATCGTGATCCACAGAGCAGGTCTCCCTCACGCTGAAGCCGTTCCCGAAGGACAGTTAACCTGCTTGCTGACACCGGATGAGCGATATCGGTCACCATCCCTGCAAGATCAGAGAGGAGTGAGTAGGCCCGTTCCAGTTCCAGGATCACACCCCTGATGTACTCGGCACGGGGTGGAACAGTGACCCCGCTGATCTGTTCGACTGCCATGCAGAATCCGCAGTTGTTCACCGCTGATTCATCGCCTGAAATAGATTCTGCAATTTGTACAGCCTCATCCGGAGTCCTGCCTTCTGCGAGTTTTTCAAGGCCCCGGTGAAGAAACCCAAGCCGTACTTCGAGGTTCACGATCGTCTCACCGATGACACTGAACCTGAAATGGCCAGGCTCGATGATACCGGCGTGGACCGGACCGACAGGGATCTGGTAGACACTGCTTCCCTCGATGGTTCTGAACCGGTATGGCTCACCGGGCATACCCCGCTCTGGTACAGTCAGACAGTTCTGAACTCTCTTCCTGAGCGGGTGAAAATCCTGGGGATATGCTTCGTGTAAGAAGAGCCTGCGGGTGTCAAATGCTCCACTGAATGAGAGCCCGAACCCGTCAGCAATTTCACGTTCAAAGAGGGATGCAACCGGGAATATCCCTGATATTGAGTGGTGCAGTCCATTATCCTGCTGCAAAATCAGAACCAGTAACTTCTCTGATCCCTGGTCCTCAAAGACGTAGAGCTGGCTGCATTCAGACCCTCTTTCGTCTCCGACTCTTCCGCCATCTCCTTCATCTCCTCCTCTGTCCTCACCTTCAAAGTCCTCAACTCCGAAGATGGATATCAGGATCTTCCCCTCTTCCTTCAGGGCCTTTACAGTATGAACAAGATCCCGGCCCTCGATACGGTAATACCGGGCAGTTTGATCCTCTTTCATCAGGACTGCACCGGAGAGTGCCTGATTCACAGTCCACCTCCGATACCGATGTCATGGACCGCTGCTGAAAAGAAAGCTTCCTCTCCGGGAACCATCATGATACCCATCAGAACCGAGAGAGCAAGCAGGAATACGACCGGAGCCTTCATCCACATCGGGACGATGTACTGCACGGGGGCCTCTCCGTCTGCGAACGTTCGTCCCATGATGGCGAGGATGAATCTGAACATGGCAACACCTGCGAGTGCAAAGAGAAGGAGTGCCAGGAGCGGGATATAGAGGGAAAGGTTCCCTGCCTGGAGAAGGATTCCAAACTTTGAGAGGAAGAGCGGGAAGAGTGGTGTCCCGATGATCGCAACCGAACCGATGATGAACGCTGCCGCTGCAAAGGGTTGCATTCTGAAGAGATCACCGATCTCATCCTCTGCACCTGGTATATGAGACTTGTACTGTCGGTGAATGATTCCGGCAGAGAAGAAGAGTCCTGCCTTTACAACCGAGTGGCCCATCATGTGGTAGAGCATCCAGAAGAGTGCCACGGGTGTTCCGATTCCTGATGCGAGCAGAAGGAATCCCATGTTCTCTATCGAGGAGAAGGCAATGAGCCGCTTTGTTCCGGTCTGTTTGAGCATCGAGAAGCAGGCTACCGACATGGTGATCATCCCGAAGATGATCAGGAGCAGGGATATCTGCGTGGCGATTGTGGTCTGATGCACGATTCCGGCAATCCTGATGATACCATACATTCCTACGTTCAGGATCGCACCGGAAAGGACGGCACTTACTGCTGATGGTGCTTTTGCATGGGCTTCAGGCAGCCAGGTATGGAGGGGAACGATCCCTGACTTGGCAGCAAACCCAATAAAGCAGAATATGCATGCGATTCCGAGCATTCCGCTGTCACATGTTGAGGCATTTGCAAGGATCATCTGCCAGTCAAGGCTTCCGGTCCCGGTCTTCTGCCTCACCAATTCAAAGAGGAATATAACTCCGATGAACGAGAAGAGCATCGATGTCGAGCAGACAAAGATGTACTTGAGCGAGGCATCGATGTTCTCCTTAACCGCGAGGATGGCAACGAGGAGTGCAGAAAACACGGTTGTAAGTTCTGCAAATATCCAGTACTGTGCAACGTTCGGAGCGAAATATGCCATCGTGGTCGCAAACAGGAGGAGCGAGAATCCGATGTAAAAGATACGCAAGCTCCGGCGGTTGAGTTCTCCGGCCCTGACCAGCCCGTCGATATACCCGACTGCATAGATACTTGCACAGGTGAAGATAAGGCCGGTTACCAGCATCAGCAACAGGTTCAGATGGTCAATCATGAAGAGAGGCTCTCCTCCCTTCCATGTATCAGGCGTTACGACCAGCAGGATGGTGATGAGCAGGGTTGCTGCAGAGTGCAGAACACCAAGCAGGCTCATTAGCCGGTGTGAATGCTGAACAGCCTGGAGCAGGAGGATAAGGACTGTTACCACCGGGTAGAGCATAGTCAGCAGGATGGTCATGCCTGCACCTCCTCTTCAGACCAGAGATGAAACTCTTTCAGCCTGTTCATATATGCATCGATGCTTGAGTCCATTCCAACGGTGAGGATGGTTGTCAGGAGCACGAGGATGATAAGGTCCACCATGATTACGAATTCAGTGATAAACGGCAGTTCTGTCACGAAGAGGCCAAAGAGAAGCACACCATTCTCCATCGAGAGGTACCCGATCACCTTGGTTATCGCAAGCTGACGTGAGAAGATGGCAATGAGACCCATCAGCATCAGCGATACTCCTATGATTGAGCCGAGGAAGAAGAGGCTGTTTTGAGTGACGAGATCGTGTAGTACCCGCGAGAAGCAGAGGTATACTAGCAGAATCAGCAGAATGCTGACTACAAGTGCTCCTCCTGGCTGAAGGTAACTGAATTTGAGATCCTGTTGAATCCTGATCCTCTTCTGGATGACGGTGATGAACCAGGGAATCCCGATCACCTTGGAAGCAAGAGTGATTCCTGCGATCAAGAGCAGGATATTCTTCTGCTCTATCACGCCGAGCAGGATTGCGATGGCTACAAGGATCAGAGACTGGAGTGCGTATGTTCTGACAAGGGATGAGAGATTCCTCGTCGTAAGCAGGCATGCGGCAGATATCAGAACAAGGATCAGGCATATTCTGAGAAGTGACGGGATCACTCCGATCTCGGTCATATCATCACCTCGCTCAGGATGGTCAGGGCCGAGAAGAAGAACGCCAGCATGAAGAGATTTGGGACTCTGAAGAACCGCATCTTTGCAAATGACGACTCCACGATCCCGAGCAGGACTGAAAGAGCGGTTCCTTTGAGCAGGAAGAGAAGAGCAGCAAGAACAAGCCCGACTATCGAGACCTCCTGAATTATTCCGAACGGTATAAGCATGTTGATGAGCAGTGCCATCAACAGGGTCTGTTTCACGGCATGAGAGAGTTCGAAGAGTGCCAGGTTTCTTCCTGACGTGTCAAGGAGCATTCCTTCATGGATCATGGTGAGTTCAAGATGGGTCTCCGGGTTATCGACCGGGACCCTTCCGGTCTCAACGATGATCAGGATAAAGAGCGAGACTGCCAGAAGAAGGGCAGTCGGACTCATCCCAGGGATGATGGTTGTGGCATGTCTGAACATCTCGGGAATGGACAGGGTTCCGGCAACATACGCCATTACTGCAAAGACGACCACTGTTGTCGGCTCTATCACCGCTGAAAGGCTCATCTCACGTGAGCTTCCCATCCCTCCGAAGGTGCTGCCTGCATCAAGCCCGAGGAGTGCGAGCAGAAACCTGGTGAATGCAAGGAGATACAGGAAGACGATGATGTTTCCCTCTGCCGGTGCTGCATCAGGAATCCAGATGACCGGCACAAGTAGTGTAGCCACCATCAGGATAGCAAGCGAGGCATATGGGGCTATCCGTGAGATGAAGCTGGCGTAATCAGAGTATACGACCTCTTTTCTGAAGAGTTTTGCAAGGTTGTAGTACCCCTGGAGAAGTGGCGGTCCAGCCCGCCGTTGTGCCCGGGCTTTGACCTTTTTGACGACTGTCATAAAGAGGGGTGAGATCAACAGGACAAACCCGAGGTTGACCAGTCCTGCAAAAAAAGGTGTCAGGCTCATGCGAGCCACCCCATGATCACAATCAGTACAACGATTGTCACGAACACATACAGGACATACGTGTCCACTTTGCCGTTCTGGAGTTTAGAAACGGTTTCTCCGTATGAGTCAATGAGCCGTGCAACAGGAAGGTACAGATACTCTTCAAAGAACTTCATGAGTTCAATCTTTGCTGTACCTGTTCTGACAAAGCAGCGTTCGGGGTCATGATACTCTTTTGAGAACGAGATTCGTGTCCGGTATACCGGGGCAAAAATCCTGACAACCGGTTCGGTGAATCCTGATCCTGTGTACTCCATTCTGCTCGTCGGATCCTGCATTCCGCATCCCCATGTGATCGAGATCCTCGTCTCCCGTGAGGCGAAGGTGTAGACTGCAGCACAGGTGATTCCAAGGGCACCGGTGAGCAGAAGCGAGATGAGGAGCAGGTCAGGCAAGTATCCCGGGTATCCGAGAACTCCCAGGATCTGTGAGGAGAAGATCCCTACAAGGATACAACCTACGGCAAGGATGGCTGGCCCTGCAAGCATCAGGGTCGGAACCTCCCGGGCCTGTTTTGCTGCCTGGGTTCTCGGGAGTGCCAGGAATGTGAGACCGAAGGCTTTTACAAAGCAGACCGCGGTAAGGGCCCCGGTAAGACCAAAGAGAGAGAGGGCGATGACGAGGACCACCTGCATCAGGGGTTCGGACTGCATGAGCCCTGTGATGAGTGCCTGGTAGATGAGCAGTTCTCCTGCAAACCCGTTCAGCGGGGGAAGAGCCGAAATTGCAAGCACACCGATGAAGAAGAGCCCACCGGTCCAGGGCATTCTGACCAGCAGCCCGCCGAGTTCATCGATGTTTCGCGTTCCGGTTGCCTGGTTCACCGATCCTGCAGTGAGAAAGAGCAGGCCTTTAAAAAGTCCGTGGCTCACTGCATGAAATACTGCCCCGAGGAGTGCCATCGTCCCGATGGATGTATGACTGGTGGCGGTCAGCACCACGAAGAGCCCTGTCCCGATCAGGATAACGCCGGTGTTGTCTATCGAGGAGTAGGCGAGCAGTCCTTTCAGATCATCTTCTTTCAGGGCATACATCACGCCGAGAACAGCGGTAATGCAGCCGAACGCAAGGATCAGCAGACCTGCCGAGAGGTCCGGGGTGAAAAAACCGGTGACTGTACGGAGAAGCATGTAAAGAGCGGTATTGAGCATCATCCCGGACATCAGGGCAGAGACCGGGGATGATGCAGCCGGGTGGGCATAGGGGAGCCACTTATGAAACGGAATAACTCCCGCCTTGATGGCAATCCCGAGAAAAAAGAGCAGAAACGCAAGCAGTCCCGGGAGCGTTGAGAGGAGCATTCCAGCAGGGAAGGAGAATGAACCGGTTGCCAGGTAAACCTGGATGATGGCCAGGAATATGCAGACCGTCGAGAGCTGGGTCATCGCCAGGTAGAAGAATGCAGCCCTCCTGGTCTTCTCATCCTCGTACTCTATCAGGACCAGGAAGAACGACGAGATCGCCATAACCTCCCAGAAGAGGAGGAATGCAAAGGTCGTTCGTGAGAGGAGTACGAGCAGCATGGCTGCAAGAAAGATTGGGATGAGACTACAGAGCAAATCGCGGCTTCTACCGCCGTGCATCCTGCTGATATAATCAGGTGAATAGCAGCAGACTGCTACTGTGAGGATACCAAGGAGTATAGTAAATGCAGCAGTCAGCCGGTCTACACCAAGGATCACGGGAAAGAGTGGTGTCAGTGATGTTGAGAGCAGTTCTCCCCCGGTATATCGGAGGAGAACAGAGGCTGATGCCAGGACTGTGAACACTCCTGCCAATCCCTGGAGCAGCGAACAACACTGCCATGCCCTGATGCCTGTGAGATAAACTGGGATGGCAGATGCTATGAGAAAGAAAAAGACAGCCGGAATAAAGAGATCAATCATGATATCACTGTGAGTGTGGGTGAAGGACAGGGCGGTCAGATTGGTATGGCAGGGGATCGAGAATTACCCTGAATCCCCTGGAGAAGAGGTTGACTCTGGTTCGTGAATTGCATACGTACCGCCAAAAATCTGCCTGAATTGTCTGGTAACCGTTCGTGGAAAGTCCATGTATATGTAACCCATTTGGCGCACCGGTCCTCAAAATCGCCATCCAGTACCGTGATGTTTATATGGGGTCCCCATATTTGCCGTTCCATTCATCGACGATGGCCCGATTCCGGCTGTCCAGTTGAGCGCCGTCCTGTCCTGAGAAAAAGTGGTAAACTGGTCCCGATTGCTCTATATAATCTCTGTGTTCGCGGACTCCGGAGTGGGAAAATGCTGGCAAAGAGCACAGGGGCTGTATTTTTATGTTTTGACCTGTATAATCCGATAGATCTAATTCGGATCTTTTTTCTGTCCAGCCGGCAACTCCCTAGTATTCCTGTCTTCGGAGTAGAGTATGGGTATTGAAAAATTATTAGAAGGAAACAACTACTTTGTTGAGTGTGAGTTTTCTGAAAATATTGATTATTACAGGGAACTTCTGAAAGGTCAGAGTCCCCACGTGATGATGATCAGCTGCTGTGATTCACGGGTCGCACCAGAGATCACCTGTCATGCAAAGCCTGGTGAGATATTTGTTCACCGGAACATTGGTAACATTGTTCCTCCTGGTGACTGGAATGTCGGAACGTTCCTTGAGTATGGGATCGGACATCTCCATGTTGATACATTAGTTGTCTGCGGACACGAGGGATGCGGAGCAATGCATGCTCTTGCCCACCGTCATTGCGGAGATGACGCTTTTATTCCCGGCTGGCTCCGTCATGCCCAACCAGCCCTGGCAACAGTAACTGAGAAAAACCCGCACCCCGATGATCCAGAGAAGGCGAAAGAATGGCAGATGAATCTGGAGATCGAGAATGTAAGGCTCCAGCTCAAGCATCTGCGAACCTACAAGATTGTCAGGGATTATGAGCGTGAAGGTAAAATCAGGGTGATAGGATTATACTATCGCATCTCTGATGCCAAGCTTGAGGTAATTGATCCTGGAAAGCCACTGAAACGCGAGGGTAATACCTCCTGATACTCTTTTTCTGACCTTTGTTTATCTGGTTTTAATCAAGGTCACTTACAAGGCTATAAATATATATCTCATCCGGCCTCCTCTGAAACCGGGTTCATATGCGATGATCTGCAACGTAGTTTGTTCATCTGCACAGCCGCAAACGGTCTGTCAGGCGCAGATAAACGGAAAATTATCATGGCAAAATTAATCGTCTCCGGAATCCGGACCTGTAATAAGAAAGACTCAGTATTCGCAGAGATCAATAAGTATATCGCCGAGATTGGCGGTGTTGAAGAGATTATCGCCGGCGGATCAACCGGTGTTGATATGATCGCCAAGATGTATGCAGAGTCAAAGGGCATCAAATACAAAGAATTCGCCCCGAACTGGCAGGATGACCTCAATGCAGCAGGTCTGGTCCGTGACTCCCGCATGGCAGAATATGGAACCCACCTCCTCGTACTCTCCAATGGTGTCAGCAAGGAGTCCCGTAACCTCATCAACGAAGCAAAACAGAACAATCTGGTCATCAAGACAGTCGGTGTCTTTGAAGGTCTCTCCGAAACTGAATTACTCCACCCGGTCGGATCCCCGTCTTTTAACTAATCACCCTGAATAGATCCCCTCTTTCAGGTTTTGAGCTCCTTCCTTCTCTCATTTTTGTCTCTTCATCTGAAGCGGTGAATTATATAGGATTGAATTCACTACTCAGTGAACGATTTCCGAACTGGTTGTTTCTGATGCCGAGAACGTCTACCCAAAAGATACTGGTTGTGGAGGATAACCGCACCCAGGCAGAGTCACTCCGTTACATCCTTGAAAAAGGCGGACATGAGGTTATCATCGCTGCCGATGGTCAGGAAGGACTTGCTATCCTTGAGAAGCAGAGACCCGACATCATTCTTACTGACGTGATCATGTCACCGATGGACGGGTACGAACTCTGCAGGAAGATAAAGGAAAATCCTGCGACCCGGTCAATCCCTGTGATACTGGTCACGTACCTGTATAACCCGACCGATGTGATAAAGGCCCTCGAGTATGGTGCAGATAACTTCATCATAAAGCCATACGATGCGGACTGGATCTATTCGCGTATCATCGGTACGCTTGAATCGATAAACCATGCGCCTGATGAACCATTTAGTGACCCGCTTGCGGTCTCTTTCTCTAACCATAAGTATGAGATCAGGTCAGGCAGGACTCAGATACTCAATATCCTCCTCTCAACCTACGAGACTGCAATCAAGAACAACTGCGAGCTTCAGGTTGCGGATGAGCGTCTGCACTATCTCAACGCCCAGCTCCAGAAGGCTGTCTCTGATCTGAAACAGGCAAATGAAGAGTTGCATAACAAGAATATCGAGCGCGGGAGACTCGAAACCGCCCTGCTCAGGTCGAACAAGAAGTTCCAGTATATGGGCAGCATCATTCACCATATCCTGCTCACCCAGTTGAGTTCTATCTATCACAACATGGAAAAGGCCAGTTTCGGGCAGAAAAACGGCCAGGTAGATCCGGGGTACTTTAAATCGGCCCATGCAATGGTTGAGAAGGCGCTCAATATTGTCCGGATCACCTGCGAGACACTCGATCCTGTTGTCCAGACACCTTCCTGGATCGATCTCCGGGAACTTGTCCACAATGCGCTGAGGGAGATTCCGCAGGGTTCAGTGCGTGTTGACTGCCGGATACCTGATACCGTGAAGATCAATGCATACCCACTCATCGAGAAGGTCTTTGCCGAACTGATAGACAACTCGATCAGGCACGGGAAGAAGACCACAATGATCAGGTTCAGCATTCAGAATTTTGAGGATGTCCCGGTTCTGATCTACGAGGATGACGGGGTGGGCATTCCTGTCCAGGACAAGAAGCAGATCTTCTCTCATGAATTCGGCCTCTCTGCAAGTCATGGTCTCTTCCTCTCTGAAGAGATCCTGTCAGTGACAGGAATAACCATCTCTGAAACCGGGATGCCTGGTGAGGGAGCACGGTTTGAGATTCAGTTCCCGCGTGGGTCGATCAGGATCGGGACAGAACCGGTATGAGTAGTGAATGCAGGACAAGAGGAGAACAAAAGAGCGCCCTGTGATCAGTTTGATGAAGGGATACAGGGTGAGTATGAGGGATGGTTTATCACCCCGCCCTGCTTGTGTGATCCCTGTCTATCGTTGGTATTCAGGTAGGACTTGCCTGTCTTCCGAGGTATGATTCGTTCCTCACTTGATCCGCAATGCCCGTTGCAGTACAAATGAGTATGAAATGTTCTGTAACTGACTGGATATAGCTCAGTTTTCAGGTGTCCAAATACATAAGCATTATAAAACCAAAGATGATTTAGATGGCGTCGCGGAATAATACAATCTTTGAAGATATTCTCTCGGCGTTCTCCCATGGGAAGAAGTATCTCAGCATCTCTGAGGTAGCCCAGTTATGCGGTCACCATCGTCATACGGTTGCCAGGTATCTGGACAGCCTGGTTCTTTCCGGCCGCCTCGAGATGAGAGAGCACGGACAGAAGAAGAAGTACTACATCGCTGATGTAAAACCGGAGTCCTCGCTGCTCAACTTCTCTTCCCATATCCTGATCATTCTCAATACCGATCTGACGATCAGATGGGTGAATGATACATTTCTCCGTCTCTTCAACTCGACATCAGAATCAGTAATAGGACTCAGTATCGAGTCACTCCAGCTGGAACGGATCTTCGGTTCTGTCTTTCCACACGAGGTCAGAGTCGTGAGTGCAGGAGAGACCAGATCTTTTGAGACCAGCATCGAGCAGGAAGAGAAGATAAGGACATATCTCTTCACCATCTCATCTGTCTCTTTCTTCCAGGAGCGGCCTGCCCTGGTCATCAACGGTGAGGACATCACCGAAAAGCACACGCTTCTTGAGGCTATCAGGGTAAATGAGTCTAACCTGCGGCTCATCACCGAGAGCGTCCGTGATATTATCATCAGGTGGGATGTTGCAGGGATCATCTCATACGTCTCGCCGGCATGTGCGATCCTCACCGGGTTTGTCTCTCAGGAGATCGTTGGCAGGAACATCTCAGAGTTCATACATCCGGACGACTACGCTGCATTAAAGAAGGAACTGCGAGATGTTTCGGGATTTGTTCACAAACCCCCTGCCTCGTTCAGGTTCAAAAACCTGAGCGGCGAGTGGATCTGGTTTGAGACGACCACTACCCCGCTCCTCTCTGAAAGCGGTGATATTGTTGACTATATCTCTGTCTGGCGGGATATCACCGAACGTCTTGAGGCTGAGACCCGGCTTGCCCTCAGTGAGGAGAAGTATCGGCGGCTCTTTCAGAGTGCCAAGGATGCTATCATCCTCATGGAACTGAGGGCCGACCTTTCAGGGGTTGTATCGCTTGAGATGAACAACAACGCCTGTTCGATGATCCAGTATACACAGAGCGAGTTTTCATCTCTGAAGATCACCGATCTTGTCAGGGACGAGGATCTACTCCAGGTTGAGGAGATCATCAGGACCTTTATAGAAACCAGTCAGGCATTCTTTGAGATAGACCTGATTCGCCGGGATGGTTCTGTCCTGCCGGTGGAGGTGAACGCCCACCTCTTCTCTCTCCAGGACAAACCGGTTGCTCTTGCTATTGCGAGAGATATAACAGAGAGAAGAAGGATCGAGGCGGAGATCCAGGAAGCCCTTCTCAGGCTTGAGTATATCCTTGAGTTCCTTCCAGATCCTGTCTTTGTGCTTGACACAAACGGGGTTGTAACCGGGTGGAACCGGGAGATAGAGGATCTGACCGGTGTATCGAAGCATGAGATCATCGGGAGATCTGGATATGCACATACTGCTGCTTTATACGCTGAGAATGTTCCAATTCTCCCTGATTATATCCTTACCCGTGACCCTGCAATTCTTAACCGGTACAGAAATCCGGTGATCAGCGGGGACACTATCATGGTCGATATACAGACCCGCAATCCGGTAACAAGGGTGCTGATGTGGTTCTGGATCAAGGCTGCCCCTCTCTATGATATCCATGGAAATGTTATCGGAGTCATCGAGACCCTGCGTGATATTACCGCAAGAAAACTGATGGAACTTGAGATTCAGCGTCAGAACGAGATATTTGAGGCGATCAGTCAGGCTGGATCCAACATCCTGCAGTCAACCACATTCCAGGACTGTGTCTCAAAGACCATCAGACTTATCGGGGAGGCAGCAGATGTCAGCGGGATATGCCTGTTTGAGAACAAGGCTCACGTAAACCCGATGACATCCATCCCCTTCCGGGGCTCATGGTTCTCAGACCCCTACTCGTATGAGTTTTCCCGGTTTTACCGGGGATACGAGAGCAGTGATGCCTCATCGTACCCGGTGATACGCGACCTGGTTACTGAAGGAAAGACAGCCTTCCGCCTGGTAAAGAACCTTCCCGAAGAGGAACAGGCAGTGTTTGATTCAGCAGGTATCGCTTCGATTCTGCTTGTACCGGTCATCATAGACGGCGAGATCAGGGGTTCTGTAGGGTTTCTTGAGAGCAAGTTTGAGCGGGTCTGGAGTAAAAAGGAGATCTACGCGATGGAGATCGCCTCCTCTCTTATTGGCAGTACAATCGTGAGGTTCCAGTCACGTGAGGCACTGGCCCGGAGTGAACGCCAGTTCAGAACCCTTGCGCAGAACATCCCGGGAATCGTCTTCAGGATCTCGCTCTCTGACTCTGATGTCGAGTTCTATAATGATCACTTCGAGACGCTCACCGGTTATTCTGCCAAAGAACTTGCCAGCGGGCAGATAAGTTCCCTTATCCCCCTGATCCTTGCTGAGGATAAGGATCAGGTGATCCAGACCAAGATGAACGCTATCATATCAGGTGAGCCGTATGATCTTCAGTACCGGATCATCGACAAGCAGGGGCGGGTCAGGATGATGAGTGAAAGGGGCAGACCAGTCTCTGATGAGTCAGGCAGAGTGGTCAGCATAGACGGGATTATTCAGGATATCACCGATCAATAGGTTTGACTACCCAACGGTGATCCACTGGAATCAATGGCTTTGAAATCTTTTTTTAAGTAAATCTTGAAAATTTTTAATATTCATCATCTGACAAGCCCGGAAGGTGTAACAGGTATTCACTCAATGAAAGATATCTGATGATGACCTCGGAGGAGTTACTACCATTACTCTCTGATAATCATCGCCACCTGATACGGGGAGACGGTATTATCTGTCTTCTCTCTCTCTCTCTCTCTTTCTCCCTGGCTGCTCTGGCCGTTCCTTATAGGAATCTGTGGTATTTTTTATGGTATAATCAGGGATACGGCGAGAGATATCCGCATCTCTTTCTTGTATTTGGTGGTCTGTTTGTTCTGATGAGCTCAAACTGAACTCAGTGGATGAAGCAAACGCGTCGGCACTGGTTGATGAGATGAACACCCGGTATTGTGAATGGGTGGTAGCTGGAGAGTGTTTCAGATACGATCTAAAAGAATGCAGCCGGTATGGCGTCTATCTTCCTGGGATAATTCTTACCTCTGAACCCTCATATATCCTGAAAGACGGACAGCCCGGGATCAGTGTACTCTTTTGTGCCTGGGAAAAATCAGGAGATACAGCCGAACCAGTTCCGAATAATGATATTGATAATCGGATATACCGCAATGATCCATTTAACGTCTGGGTCCACAACAGTATCCTGACCGGTGAAGACGGGAATGCATCATTCGAATTTCTCTGGGGAAATGCTGGGAATGCCCAGAATAAAGACTGGATCCTGGAGTACTCGCATGATGACTCAATCGGGCAGATACCGTTCTACTCTGGGACCATTGAGAATGGAAATTTTATAGAAGGAACCATACTGGCGGATACATCCCGGAATGTATCATCAGTCCAGTAACCTGCAGAACGAGAGATCAACAGGATCGAAAATAGATGGGTTTCACCCAGGGTACATGCTGCCTTTTTTCAGCAGTTACCCTTTCTTCTCTTTTACGGTACCTTTGGGTGCCAACACCCGAATAGATACCCCGTTGACCACCGGATCTCCGGCCATGATATACCGGTGTATCACCTGACCGAGTATCTCAACAAGATCTCCGGGCCTTGCATCTTCCCGTGGTGTTGTAAACATCTTCACAGTGATTGTTCCGGTCCTGTCGCTGACGATAAAGTGCGGTCTGTTCAGTGATCTGAACCGTACCTCTTCAACGACACCTTCAAATCGTACCGGCCGGGACATCATCCTGTCTGTGATCTCACGGATCTTCACATTCTTTGCTTCCTGCTGATACATCGGGACAAGTCCCTCATACTCCTTCTGGCTCATGTAATTGAGCAGCATCGGGATGACAAGCAGGAAGATCAGCGTTGGAACAGCCCATATCAACGTACTGAATTCACGCGTAACAAGGATGTACCAGAGCAGAAAGATAGCGAAGAAACAGAAGACACCCAGATGAAGCAACGACGGTTTTACAGGAAATGAACGAATTTGCATTCTAAAAAAAGTGGGGGGTTACTCGAGTGCTTCGATCTCTTTCTTGAATGCGATCCAGTAGATCACACCAACAAAGAGAAGTCCGCCTACGATGTTTCCGATTGTGACGATGATGATGTTGTTGGTCCACATCGTTACATAATTCAGCGTTGCCAGTTTTGCAGGAGTGATATTAGCAATCTGGTCTGCACTCAGATATCCTGATGTCATGATACCCGCAGGGATGAAGTACATGTTAGCTACACAGTGTTCAAACCCTGTTGAAACGAAGGCCATGATCGGGAACCAGATTCCAAAGAACTTGCCCACTGCATCATCTGCGCAGATACCGAGCAGAATAGCGAGGTTCACAAGCCAGTTACAGCCGACTCCTTTCAGGAACGCAGCCCACATGCCTGCTACACCAAAGTAACTCACCTTGGCTATACCTATACTAACTGCCCTCAAACCGAAGGCGTTAACCGTTGCAACTCCTGCTGCATTCCATGAGACAAACGGTCCGTTTGCCATGATATATGCATAGAAGAGTGAGCCGATCAGGTTTCCGATATACACCCAGATCCAGAGGTTGATGACCGACATCCAGCTGATCTTGTGGATGAATGCTGCAAGAGGTGCAAGCATTGCATCACCGGTGAAGAGTTCTGCTCCGGTAAGGACGGTGATAATAAGTCCGACAGGGAACACTGCTCCCAGAATGAGCTGGCCGAAACCGGCACCGAGGTTGTCGGCGACGGCGGTTGAACAGACAGTCGCCAAGGCTCCTCCCATGGCGATGTATGCTCCGGACATGAATCCTCTGATGATCATGTTCCACCACTCTAGGCCAGCTTTGTACTTGCCTGCTCCTGCTCCTTTTGCAATTATTTGCACTGGTGGATGAAATACCATAGTTTAGTCACACCTTCACAGATAACCTAACCAATACCACACAATAATCTGGTTAGGCGTAATAGAAAAATCACCTGTGAAGGTATTAAATACTTTTTATTTGATATTTCAGTCTGAAATCCCGATTGTAATCGAATTTTTTGAGTAAACTCGATAAGACAAATCAATCATATATACTTGTCAATCGCCATCCCCAATTCTTTATAGAAATGTTTTCCGGAGAGTGTGACGAAGAGAAGATCGGCATCTGGCGTGGATTCTCCTGATACCGGGCGTTGTATGGTAGGGGATGATCCTATGATCACCCCTATCTGGCCTCAATTTTCCGTGGTTCATGTATGCGTGGTCTGCCGACATACCCATTTGAGAGCAGAATAAAGCTTGTTTGTCTGATCCACTGATATTCCAGCAAGCAGTACCGGGTCTGCCTGGAGTACCCCTGCCTCATCCTCTCTGAGAGATGCTGTTATAATTCCTGCAAACTCGAGTGAGAGATCTGCAAGGTGGATATACTGCCTGTATAACAGATATACAGCCCCGCCATTCAGGATCGCTATTACGGATGATACGCATGCAATGAGTTCAGCAATCATATCTTCACCCCATATTTCACCATATCCTGAACCGACATATTTCCTGATACAAACCCGGTAGCCCTGAGTGTTCGGTTTCCTTCGTCTCCTGATCCGAGAAGCAGGAGTCCCGATCCGTTCACTGCGGTGATATCTGAAAGCCCGGGACCGATCATGCGTGATGACGAATACTCCCCACCCTTGATGATTCCGGATACATGAGCCTCTGCACTCCCTCCTGTTTCATGTGGAGTATCAAGGAGTGCACAGATGGTCTTGATCCCACTCGTGCTGAGCAATGCATCAGCATACCCTCTGAAGAGGGTTGGTCCCGAACTCCTGACCGTAAGTTCCTCATCAAGGCCGCTTTCATCTCCTGTAGTCCTGCTGACCCTGGCCTCATCGCGAGAGAGAATCAGTGATGCAAACGACCCGTTTTCATCAGACCCGGTGGTCTTCAGCATCACTGAACCATCAGTGCTGATTGATGTTGCTATCAGGTCAGCGCAGAGTGGTCCGGCCAACAGAAGGCACAGAAATGCTACAAGTACTCCTTTTTTTCTCCCATCAAAAAGGAGAGGTTCATGCCAGGATGGCAACCGTATCAGCCCATGCCTCAAGACCGGTTCTGATTGCGTCGGCCTCATAACTGGATACTGTCACACTGTCCCGTTTGAATGTCACAGAGAAGAGCTCACCATTGCTGTGATGTGCCTTGACGGTGCAACGGAATGAGTCTTCAGATGAATCACGTGAAGCTGTCACACCGGTCCCCATACCGGTGGTGATCGCAGCATTACCTGTTATCTGGGTGACTGCGGTGTTGACCGCTGCCATCGTCGGCCCCCGGACCGGAATACTCCCTACTGTCTTTGCCTCGGCATTTTCATAGGTGATGGTGGCTGCATACGCCTCCCTGCTCTTCTCAACTGCAGGCTTTGAGACCCCTGCTGACTCGTATACGGTACATCCCCAGGGATTGTTGTCAATAACATCCTGGATTAATGCGCTGAATGCGGTGTAGTCAGTTATCGGTGATGCAAGTTTTCTAGCCGCTGACTTTACCACACTCTTTTGTGTAAAATCTCCCATTTTTCCCCCAGTCGCCTGACAAGCGACACTATGAGGTAGGTCGTGTATATATGAATTTTTTCAGGCATGGTCAGAATAACGCATATATCATGGTCATTTTTACAATTCGGGCAGATAGAGGATCATAACTCGTGTAATAGTACAGGACAGAAAGGTTCTGCTAATTTTTTTGTTTTGCGCTTTTAGCTAACTCTCCTTGGTATACCATACCGCCAATATCGATCTGTAGTAATATAACTTTTTGTACTTTACCCTGAAGAAACGGCGATAGTACCAAAAGGTTTAGGGTGATGACCAGATTACAGTGTTTCACTGCCCGAATCGGGATTCATTCTCTGATGAGGGTAGGTTGGTGATCGAATGAAAGAGGTGAAGAAGAATGAAACAATATGAATCCCCGGTAGTTATTCTCGCTTGCAGGCTTTTTAACTCGGGGATTAATCAAATTGGTGCCGCAAGGCCTTTAATAATATCGGCTCTTCGTCAGTTTCAGTGGGTAAGATATAGTTTGGTTCCTAATTTCTGTTCATGGTTGTTGCTGAAGAACTGTTTCGGTCTGCTCTTCATTTGACTTCTCCTTGGGTAATCTCTTCCCTTCGAT
>Ga0209016_1000177_pt1 | contig 89345 bp, 84 predicted proteins | sample EPASupsiteSAE305_FD_187265 | JGI IMG/M metagenome (GOLD analysis project Ga0209016, IMG submission 187265) | Bioremediated contaminated groundwater microbial communities from EPA Superfund site, New Mexico - SAE3-05 (SPAdes) (version 2) | ecosystem: Environmental > Aquatic > Deep subsurface >... | reverse complement strand
AAAATTATTATTTCTGGACGAACCAACGACGGGTCTTGATCCGCAGACCCGCAAAAGCGTCTGGGATACTATCTTTAATATGCAAAAAGATAGCGGCATGACTGTTTTTCTGACAACGCATTATATGGAGGAAGCGGCGAACGCTGACTACGTAACGATCATCGATGACGGCATGATCTCAGCCGCCGGTACCCCCTTGGTGTTAAAACAAAAATACAGTCATGATTGCTTAAAGATAAAACCTAAAGACGAAGGGATTCTAAAAGATATTTTAGATGAACAAAACATCAAATATTTGCTAAGAAACGGTATCTTTGAAATCAAGCTGCAGCAGACGAACGAGGCGATACCGATTATTCATCATTGTGAAAGCAATATCTTAAACGTGGAAATTATCAATGGCACGATGGACGATGTCTTTTTGAATATCACGGGAAAGGAGATCAGGGAATGATTGCAATCGCAAGGCGCAATATAAGGATCTTTTTCCGGGATAAAACCTCGGTATTCTTTTCGCTTTTGGCTGTTTTTATTATTATCGGACTGTATGTCTTGTTTTTGGGGGATACAATCACTCAAGGCATGGAAGAGATTCCACAGGCAAGATTTTTAATTGATAGCTGGATCATGGCGGGGATTTTGGCAGTAACGCCTGTGACAACTACTATGGGCGCATTTGGCATAATGGTGGAAGACAAGGCTGGTAAAAGGCTTAAAGATTTCCTAGCCTCGCCGCTTAAAAGAAGTGACTTGGTTGGTGGATATATTATTAGCTCACTTGCTATCGGCATCATTATGAGCGTGATCACTCTCATTTTGGCAGAGATTTACATTGTTGCCAGTGGTGGTGACATTTTGTCTTTTGCCAACATGTTAAAAGTTTTCGGTCTTATTCTATTAACAGTATTTTCTGGGAGCTCCTTGGTGCTATTAATAGTTTCATTTTTTAAAAGTTTAAATGCTTTTGCCACCGCCAGTACAATTATCGGCACATTGATCGGTTTTTTAACCGGTATATATATTCCTATCGGGCAATTGCCAAGTGGTGTCCAGTTGATTGTCAAGATTTTTCCTATTTCGCATGCCGGTGCCCTCTTTAGGCAAACTATGATGGAGCAGGCAATGGGGATTTCCTTTGCCAATGCGCCTCCTGGGGTAATCAATAGCTTTAATAGTCAAATGGGTATAAACTTTTGGGTTGGGAATACTATGATAACTCCTGGATTAAGTATTTTGGTGTTGCTGGGGACAGCAATTATCTTTTATCTTTTAGCCATTATAAATGTTTCGAGAAAAAGCAAATAATAAAAAGAGGCCGATTAACCGGCCTCTTTTTTTGTTATATTTAATTTATACCTAAAAGTCTTTGGGCATTACCGCTAAAGATGGCGTCTCTATCTTTCTCTGGCAGGCCTAGGTCATTGATGAAATTGACAGTTTCGGCGGAACTGGCCCAGGGGCAGTCGCTACCAAAAAGTATTTTATCGGCGCCGTGTTTATCGATGATTTTTTTGGCGATATCTTTATCCATCCTATCAGCTATAAAAGCTGTATCCAAATAGATGTTTTTTCCGGCAAGATTTTCTAAGACATTTTCCCATTGTCTATACCCGCCCATGTGTGCGGCTATAAAACAGACTTCTGGAAGCTCGTCTACAATGCGGATAATCTTTTGCGGATCAGAATGATAGGGTTGGGCAAAGCCGAGATCTTCTCCTGCGTGATAAAGTACCGGCAATCCTAATTCACCGCAGCGGGCATATACTTTCATAGCTAGGGGATCGTCCAGGAAGAAATTCTGATATTCCGGGTGGAGCTTTACCCCATACAGACCCATTTCTTTGATTTTCTCCAACTCTTCCAATGCATCGGGCGCAAAAGGATGTACGGATCCATATGAGTAGATTTTTCCGCCATTTACCGAAGCGGCAAAAGCATTGATGGTTTGCTGTTGACTGGGTTTGGTAGCGATAGGCAAATAGACTGCCTCGTCTATTCCCCAGGCTTCAAGCATTCTCAATGTATCGGCTTTAGTGCCTAGGGTTAAAGGAAAGACTTCAGCGGCCCGATCCCTTATGGATGCAATTGCTTTTTTAGCTATCAGATCAGGGAAAAAATGGATATGAAAATCTATGATCTTTTGTTTATTCATATGGGCGTCCTTTCTCTTTATTCCTGATTTTTTCTCTTTTGGGCCCATATAATCCTTTTTTAAGAAAGTTTTTTAATTATTCTGCGCTTTTATCGCCTTTACTTGGGCAATCAATTCCGGTAAGATTTCTGTGCAATCACCGATCAAAGCATAATGAGCTATCTGGAAAATGGGAGCTTCAGGGTCGCTGTTGATAGCCACGATCGTCTCGGCGGAAGACATGCCTGCTAAATGTTGGATGGCACCGGAAATACCGCAAGCGATATATAGTTTCGGCCCGACTGTTTTACCGGTTTGGCCTACTTGATGTTTATAAGGAATCCAGCCAGTATCGACCAAAGGACGCGAGGAACCTACTGCGCCGCCTAAAAGCGAGGCCAATTCTTCTACCAAATGCATATTTTTAGCGGAACCAATGCCCCGGCCTGCGGCCACGATGATATCTGCGTCGGCTAAGCTGATGCCTTCAGCTGCTGCATTAATATTGGAAAGTTTACGTAGGCGCAGTTTTTGCGGGGCTTTGGTATGGAGGCGGATGATCTCACCACTTCTTTTTTCATCCGTGGGCAGTGGCTTAAACACTTTTGGCCGTACAGTTGCCATCTGCGGACGGTGATATGGGCAAATAATAGTTGCCATCAAGTTGCCGCCAAAAGCCGGTCGTGTTTGTTCTAAAAGACCTGTTTCTGTATTGACACGCAAAACAGTGCAGTCTGCGGTCAGACCGGTTTTCAGGGAGGCGGCAACCCGTGGAGCGAAGGAACGTCCATTGGTAGTAGCGCCCATCAAGATGATGTCGGGGCGGTATTTATTTGCTGCATCGACCATAACTTCCGTATAAACTTCATCATTGAAATCTTTGAGGAAAGGTTCATCGGCTAGTAATACTTTATCGGCACCATGTGCTATCAGTTGCGGTGCTAATTTAGAGACATCAGCGCCTATCAGCACGGCTGTGATATCTGTTTTGAGGTCTGCAGCTAACTTTTGCGCTTCTGCCAGAAGTTCTAAAGCCACGCTGCGCAAATGCCCTTCATTCTGTTCGGCAAATACCCATATCCCTTTATAGCTGCTGATATCTTTGTGGATAACTTCATCTTTAGTAAGCTCAATGGCTTCGGCAGGGCAAGAGTCCACGCAGGAGCCGCAATAAGTACAAGCATCGGAAATAACGGCGATGCCGTCTTCCATCGATATAGCACCAAATGGGCAAGATGATACACAGGCCTCACAGCCCATGCAATTTTCTTTGATGATCTTTATATCCATGTTCTATGATGCCTCCTTTAAAAGTCGAGTAGATTTTTCTCGGTCAATCTTTGCACTAAAGTAGCTGCTTGCTGCTCCGGCTTGCCGGTAATGATCTCACAATCAACATCATGGCTGGGGATGAATGTTTTTACTACCTGAGTGGGGGAGCCCTTTAATCCTAATCTGCTTTCATCCACCGTTAAATCATTTACGCCAACTTTTTTTATGCTGGCCTTTTTGGAAGCACGAATGCCGGCGATGGAAGGAAGCCTGGGTATATTGATTTCTTTGACTACGGTTATCAGTGCCGGTAGATCCATTTCTAAAAGTTCATAGCCGTCATCGGTGAGGCGACGGCAGACGATCTTTTTCTCGTCAATACTTTCGATATGGCTGATATCTGTAGCATGAGGGATGTCCAATTGTACGGCGAGGCTAGGTCCTACCTGTGCAGTATCGCCGTCGGTAGCCTGTTTGCCGCAGATAATCAAGTCGAAGGGTGCCAGCTTTTTAACTCCGTTAGCCAGAGTATAAGCAGTGGCTAAGGTGTCCGCTCCGGCAAAAGCGCGGTCGGTCAGCAAAAGACCTTCGTCCGCTCCCAAAGCTAAGGTATCACGCAGTATTTCTTCTACTGTAGGTATACCCATGCTGATGGTGGCGATGCTGCCGCCTAAAGCGGATTTGATGCGGATGGCTTCTTCTACGGCATAAGTATCGAAAGGATTGAGCACAGACTCTATCCCTTCACGGATGATAGTATTGGTGACAGGGTCCATGTTCACTTCATTAGTGGAAGGGACCTGTTTGACACAAACAATGATTCTCAACTGTCTTCCCGCCTTTCTTAATTAAAAGTGAACATATTGCCGGCATTGATCATGCCTTGCGGGTCAAAAAGACGTTTTAACTCACGCATTTGCCCGATACCATATTCTTTGTACATTTCCAGCAAGAAAGCTCTCTTCAGCTTACCCACGCCATGCTCGGCGGAAACGGTGCCGCCCCAGTCAACCACCTGACGCGACCACTGCAAGTATAATTCTTTACCTGTTTTATAATCCTCAGCGTTACGCGGCAGGATATTGACATGGACATGATTATTGCCGATATGTCCGAAGATAACGAATTCCAATCCTTTTAAAGCTAAGTCGGAGTTGTACATATCCATTACCTTGTCTAAATAGGCATCGGGCACGGCCATGTCCGTTCCCAGCTTGGTGAGAGTGGGATCGCTCTTGCGGCGTTGGTCAATAAGCATATTGACGCTTTCTGGCACTGCATGCCGGAAAGAAAGCAGCTTTTCCATATCCCGGTCATTATTCGCTACCCAGGTATTATTTTCGTCGGCGCCTAATTGTCCGATCAGAGTCCCCAGCTTGGCGACCACTTCCCATAATTCCTGGTCACTATCACCGTGAAACTCTGTGTAAACAGCGGTATGATAAGAATCCTTCAATTCCTGGATACCGGCAAAGGCTGTACTTTCTTCTTTTTGTTTGCGGAGCAAGTCCAGAGCATAATGATTAAAAAATTCTATGGCAACAGGTTTCTTGTTGAAAATATCTGCGCCCTCCACTTTTTCTCCCCGCAGGGCACGAACAAAGCGCAAGGCTGTTTTTTCATTTGGAAAGAAACTAGTTATGCCCCAAATAGCTTTAGGAGAAGGCAGCAAAATAACTTCTATTTCAGTGATGATACCCAAGGAACCTTCGGCGCCGATGAAAAAATCAATCAGGTCCATGTCTTCTCGGACAAAGTAGCCGGAGGCATTTTTGACATTGGGCATCTGGTAATCTGGCAAATTACTGATAATGCGGTGAAGGTCAAGAGTATCCAGGGAAAAAATCTTGCCCTTAGCCTTTTGGCCTCCTCGTGTTAGTTCCGCTACGCTACCATTAGCTAGTACGATACGCATGCTTGAAATATAATTGCGGGTCGGTCCATAAAAGAAGGTCCTAGCTCCGGAAGCATTACATGAGATCATGCCGCCGATGGAAGCGGAGGTTTCGGTAGGGTCGGGAGAGAAGAACCATTGACCAGGGGCAAAATTAGCTAGGGCGGATTTAGATTCGTTACTCCAACCTTCTGTTTCAAAATTTTTATTTAAGAGGATCTTGCGCAATTGAGAAAGCAAAACGCCCGGTTGCAGTCGGAGATAGAATTTATTTTCTTTCTCATCGAAACGCGCGCCGAGTATCTTATTCATCTTGCCCATATTCATGATATGTCCGCCATTAGGGACAGCGGATGCTGCAAGGCCTGTACGTGCTCCCTGAATGGTTATCGGATTCTTTGATTTGCGCATCAGAGAAACTACCTCTAGCACATCCTCCTCGCTTTTGGGAAAAGAGATACTTTGTGCTTCTCCCACGACGCGTGATTCGTCTCTAAGATATTCTTCAAATTCCGTAGTCATTGCTTTTACGGTTTCATCCACAAAAGCCACCTCCTTGGGTTAATAAAGCAAAAGCTCTTCTATAGCATACATTAAAATATATGTAAAATCTTTGCTTTTTATCAAGAAATGTTTGCATATATTGGGGAAAAGTATTATTATATAGACATTAGGTATAGATTATTTTATTTTTTGTAGATTTTTTCCAATTACTATTGTAAAATTTAGTTTATTATTAAAGAAAATGATAATTTAGCAGAAGGCAGGAAGGGTTTAAATGGTTCAAATAAAAGATCCCGTAGCTGGGATAGAAGTACAGCATAATAAAGACACACAATGGAAGATGGATGCTTATCACTTTCATGATTTTTTGGAGATTATACTTACAGTTTCTAAAGGCGGATTCTTTTTTGTAGGAGATAGTATTTATCCTATAGCGAAGAATAATCTTTTTATTTTTAATACCATGGATCTTCATCGAAGTTCGGTTGATGGTTATTATGAAAGGTATGTCATACATTTTAAACAGGAAATGATAGCTGATCTTTGTAGTCGCCGCAGTAATCTTTTGGATTGTTTTCAAAGCAGGCCGGAAGGTTTTGTTCATTGTATATCGCTTTCACAGGAAGATGCACGTTATTTAATCCGCCTGATTCATAAAGCACAAAAAGCGTATGACGATGAAGCATATGGCGGCGATATCAATCGTAAGATTGCTTTGGCAGAGATACTGTTATTTATCAATCCTCTTTATCGTGATATAAAGACACCTCCAGATCATGAAAATACCGCCGAATTTTCCCAGATGTTGCCAATTCTTCGCTATATTCAGGACCACCTGGATGAGCAGATTTCTTTGGATATTTTAGCCTCCAATTTTTATATTAATAAATTTCATCTTTGTGCTATCTTTAAAAAAGCGACCGGATTTACGGTTATGGAATATGTTATCCATCGCCGCCTACTTAAGGCGCGTGAGTTATTACAGCAACAATTACCTGTTCAACGGGTAGGTGAGATGTCCGGTTTTAATAATAATTCCCATTTTATCCGCACCTTTAAAAAGGTGATCGGGGTTTCTCCAAAACAATATGCCAAAAAGTTTACTTCCTAGGAGAGTTATAAATAAATAAGAAAAAGAGGCTAATTTCTCGCCTCTTTTTCTTATTTATTTAACTTATCTTTTCTTGGGTATCTGTAGTTTCAATCTCAACAATATCTTCTTCCGGTGTGATGTCATCTGGTAAGTGTAAATCAGCTGGGTTCGGCTGGCTCTGTTCCATATTTTTCAGGGCAATGGACATCATCAATTTAATGCGGTTGACCTGATTTGCGTCACTGGCTCCGGGGTCGTAGTCTACAGCCAAAACATTGGAGTTAGGATATATGCGCCGTATTTCTTTGAGAGCACCACGTCCTGTAATATGGTTAGGCAGGCAGGCAAAAGGTTGCATACAGATGATATTAGGTGCGCCGCTATGAATTAATTCTACCATTTCGGCTGTTAGCAACCAGCCTTCACCGGATTGATGTCCGAGAGAGACGACCTCTTGGGCCATTTTTGCCAGTTTATTGATTTTTGTGGGCGGGCTAAAGCGTTTGCTTTTTTTCAAGGCCTTAGTTATACTGGAGCGGCAAATTTCCAGTCCGGCTATGCCGATCTTGCCAATGAATTTTCCCTTGAGAGTGCCTTCCGTATAACGGTGCTTAAAGAAGGTATTGTATAAGCAATAATTGACGAAATCAAGGAGCCCCGGCATTACGGCTTCGCCACCTTCAGCCTCCACAATGTCTACAACATTGTTGTTGGCATCCGGATGGAATTTTACCAATATTTCTCCCACTAAACCAACGCGGGGTTTTTTGATATCCAAAAGTGGCAGATTATCAAAATCATGGACAATGGCCTTGACGTTACGTTTGAATTGCCTCCAACTACCTTCCACAACATTTTTCTGAGCTTTAGCGACCCACTCTTCATAAAGAGCGTTAGCCGCTCCGGGAACTGCTTCGTAAGGTCTGGTGCGGAGTAAGACATTCATGAAGAGATCACCGTAAATTACAGCTATAGCCACTCTTTTGAGCATAGCTGCTGGATAAATAAATCCAGGATGGACTTCAATTCCTTGAAAACTGAGGGCGATGACCGGAATGTATTCCATTTTGGCATCTTTTAGCGCTTTGCGGATAAAAGACGCATAGTTGGTAGCCCGGCAAGGGCCGCCGGTCTGTGATATGACTACCGAGGTGTTATGTGGATCATATTTGCCGCTTTTTAGTGCCTGCATTAGCTGTCCCGTTACCATGATGCAAGGATAGCAAGCATCATTATGCACATAGCGCAGGCCTTCCTCTATTGCACCCCTATCGGCCTTATCTAAAACGACAAAATTATAACCGGCGCTGGAAAAGGCGGTATTAATAAATTGGAAATGAAAGGGAGACATCTGTGGGCAAAGGATAGTATGGCGAGCACGCATTTCATCGGTGAATATCAGCTTTTCGCTGGCCTCGGTATGTTCTTTTACTTCTATGAGGTGCCTATTCTGATGTTTTTCCGACAACGTTGCCTTCAAAGAGCGTATACGGATACGTATAGCTCCTAAATTGCTGCCTTCATCTATTTTGATAAGAGTATAGATTTTATTTCTCGCATGAAGTATTTCAGCTACCTGGTCGGAGGTCACAGCATCCAGACCACAGCCAAAAGAAGTTAGTTGAATGAGTTGCAGATCCTCGCGCAAGGTACTATAAGAGGCAGCGGCATAGAGACGGGAATGATAAGACCATTGGTCTCTGGCTCGGAGTGGCCGATGTATCGGTTCCAAGTGGCAAATGCTGTCTTCTGTCAAGACCGCCATACCTTCAGCAGTGATGATCTGATCAAGGCCATGATTGATTTCTGGGTCGACATGGTAAGGGCGTCCCGCTAAAACGATGCCGGGAGTGCCTGTTTCCTCCATGAAGCGCAGAACCTCTTCGCCTTTATTACGGATATCTTCTCTGACGCAGAGCATTTCTTCCCAGGCCATATCTACGGCCATTTCTATTTTTTTACGACTGATCTTAAACTTGGCCAATTCCTCAAACAAGGTTCTTTTCATTTTATCCCGGTTATTGAAGCTGAGGAAGGGGAAGTGATAATGGATGCCTTCTTCACGTAATTCATCCATATTATTTTTGATTACTTCCGGATAACCCGCGACAACTGGACAATTAAAATGGTTATCGCTTTTGAAGAATTCTTTATATTCAAAAGTTACTGCGGGATAGAAAATGAATTTTACCCCTTTCTCTATCAAATGCATGATATGACCATGAACCAGTTTGGCTGGATAGCAAGCTGCTTCCGAGGGTATTGACTCCATTCCTTTTTCAAAAACTGCCTTCGTAGATTTGGGTGAAAGGACTACCCTAAAACCCAGCTGAGTAAAGAAAGTATGCCAGAAGGGATAATTCTCATACATATTGAGCGCCCGGGGGATACCTACTTCTCCCATGGGGGCCTCTTCTTTTGCTAGAGGCTGATAGTCAAACATCCGGTTGTATTTATACTGAAAAAGATTGGGTAAATCTTTTGCTGGAGCGGGCAGATCAGCCCCTTTTTCACAACGGTTACCTGATATGTAATCCCTGCCGCTATCAAAATGAGTAACGGTCAAAAGACATTTATTGGTGCATTTACTGCAATAACGAGAAGATTGCTTGTATGAGAAAGTATCTAATTGCTCCGAAGAGATTAGCGTTGATTTGTGATCAGCAGTGTAGCGTTCTTGGGCAATAAGGGCTGCACCAAAGGCTCCCATCAGGCCAGAAATGTCAGGACGGATGACTTCCGTACCTGTTTCCAGCTCAAAAGCGCGCAATATGGCGTCATTGTAAAAAGTACCGCCTTGAGCCAGTATTTTTTCTCCCAGCTCTTCAGGATTGCGCAATTTGATAACTTTAAAAAGAGCATTTTTAATTACCGAATAAGAAAGTCCGGCTGAAATATTAGCCAGGCTGACGCCTTCTTTTTGGGCTTGTTTAACTTTGGAATTCATGAAAACGGTACAGCGGTTGCCTAGATCAATAGGTTGTCTGGAGTTGGTGGCGGCAGTGGCGAATTCGGCGACGCTCATGCCTAAAGAATGGGCAAAAGTCTCGATAAAAGAGCCGCAACCGGAAGAACAAGCCTCATTTAAGAGGATGCTTTCAATGACGCCATTTTTGATCTTGATGGCTTTCATGTCTTGTCCGCCGATATCAATGATAAATTCTACGCCGGGTAAAAAACATTCCGCTGCTTTATAATGTGCGATGGTTTCTACTTCGCCGATATCTGCTTGCAAGGCGGCTTTGATTAAAGATTCGCCATAACCGGTAACAGCGCTATTGGCGATATATGTACCAGGCGGCATTTTTTGATAAAAATCCCGTAGGATATTGGCGCAGAGATCAATCGGTTCGCCGTTATTGTTACCATAATAAGAATGAAGTATTGCGCCGTCTTCATCGATCAAGACAGCTTTAGAGGTCGTAGAGCCGGCATCAATGCCTAAAAAGACCTTTCCCTGATGGGTTAAGATGTCTTTAGTTTTGGCACGGGTTCCGCTATGACGCTGGCGGAATTCTTCAAGATCAGCATCATCCGTAAAAAGCGGGCGCAAGATGTTTAAATCTACTAGATTATCTTCCTCAAAAGCAGCGATTTTTTCTTGTAATTCCGAGATGGAAAAAGAAGAACAGTTTTTTGGTTCCATTGCGGCATAAGCCGCTCCCATGGCCACGAAAAGCTGTGAATTGTCAGGGAAAATGATCTCATCTTTTTTAAGCTTCAGTGTTTCGATGAAGCGGTTGCGTAATTGAGGCAGGAAATAGAGGGGCCCGCCTAAAAAAGCTACTCGACCACGTATAGGCTTGCCACAAGCTAAGCCGCTGATAGTCTGATTGACTACAGCTTGGAAAATAGATATTGCAATATCTTCTTTGGCCGCACCTTCATTTAAGAGCGGCTGGATGTCAGTTTTTGCAAAAACTCCGCAACGGGAGGCAATAGGATAGATAACTTTATGATTTTTGGCCAGCTCATTTAATCCCATGGCATCTGTTTGCAGCAAAGAGGCCATCTGATCAATAAAAGCTCCGGTACCACCGGCACAGGCGCCGTTCATTCTTTGTTCGATGCTGGACCCAAAATATGTAATCTTAGCATCTTCTCCGCCTAGTTCGACGGCAATATCTGTCTGGGGGATAAGCTTTTCAATAGTTTTGGAGCAAGCGATAACTTCTTGGACAAAGGGAACGCCCAATAATTCGGACAGCGTAATGCCGCCGGAACCGGTGATCACCGGAGCGACAGTGACATTACCCAACTGCACAAAAGTTTTATTGATAATATCACCGATAGAGGCGCGAATATCGGAAAAGTGCCTTTCATACAGGCTATATACGAGATTGCCCCGTGTATCTAAAATAGCTGTTTTGATGGTTGTCGACCCGATATCCAAACCCATAAATAAAGAAGGTCTTTGTTTTTTCATATACTAGGTCACTTCCTTCCAGTAGTTAAGCGCAAAGACCAAGCAAAAATTTTACTAGCCTTATATGTTAAAAGTAAGAATTAATAAACTTATGTTAATTAAGAGGTGAGAAAAAACGCATCATTATCTCTATTTGCTTTTCCGCCGAAGGTGAAAATTCTTGACCGGCTAGTGACATAACCGGTTCGGCCAGGATAGGTAAAAATACGGCGCAGAAAAGATGGAGGGTAATAAGTAAGTTTTCTTCCCGAGAATCGTTAGCGGTTATTTCTTGGATAGTCTTTTGTACTTTTTTAAAACCGGTAGCATGCAAAAATCTTGCTAATTCAAATTGTGCTTCCGGAGAAGGCAAGCATTGAGAAATCATCCCCCAGATTGCTTTGGGATATTGATGCAAATGCTCGATATAATTTAATAAAAAAAGATGCAGCCTTTCCTTGGGAGGTAAACTTTCATCATCCAAAGGAATAAAGCATTCGTTTAATTTGTCTAAAATTACCCGTAACGCCTCATTAAGCAGTTTTTCTTTAGAGCCGAAATAATAATTTACTAAAGAAATATTGACCCCAGCTATAGAAGCAATTTTCCTGGTGGTCAAGTGCTCAAACCCCTCGTCCTTAATCAAAAGTAAAGTAGCGCGAAGGATATTTTCTTTTGTAGATATGTCTTTATCTGATTTATGTATAGCTGTAGTCATATTCTTCACCTTTAACCGCTTTCGGATTTTCCTTTGATTTTAATTTTATATTATTTTTAATATAAAACATAACTATAAAGGGTTAAACAACTTTTTAAACAATGTTTTAATATCTGTTTAAAAATATCATAACATGTATTAGAATTTTTTGTCAATAATCATTCCCTGCCGGCCAAATATTTTTAGAGCTTCTTAACTGGCAAATATAAGGGGGTTGGGATTAGGGAGAAATTGGCAACAAAAAATGCCACCTTTCTAATGAAAGGTGGCATCAGTAAACCTTTTAAGAGAGGGTATATAATTCAGTCAGCCTGATGGCAATAGTAATAGCTTCTCGCCTTGAGCAAATCCCTTTGGGGTTGATATTCTGACCATCGCCGGTCATGATGCCTGCCTGATAGACTGCATATAATGAGGGAAGAGCGTACGTAGCAGCTTTGTCTTTATCGGCAATGGCTGGAATATCAGCAGGCGGTTGTAATCCATAAAGATTGGCAATAATTACCGCTAAATCTTCTCTGCTAAGAGCTTCCCCGGAGCCGAAGCTGCCGTCAGGTTTGCCGGAGATAATACCCATTGCGGAAGCCTTTTGGATATAGCTCCAACACCAGGAATTGCCAGCTACATCAGAAAAGACGCTTTCATATTGGGTAGGTAACTGTTCTTGGCGCAGATTAAGCAGCATGACAATCCACTGGGCCCGACTTACAGGGTCTTGGGGATGAGATTACCTTTGTCATCTCCGTGGATTATTCCTGCTTCGGCGGCTTTGATAACGCTTTCCTTAGCCCATGAAGATACGTTGTTAATATCTGGGAAAGTAAGTGTGGTGTTGTTCTCGCTGCTGGTATCGGTCGTTGTTTCTTCTTCAGTGGTTTCTTCTTCCTCAAAATTATTACCTACGGTATAATCATCGGTGTAATAAAAAACGATTTTTTCTCCACCGTCGAGCTCATAGGTATCAGCGCTTACGGAAGGAGAATCACCGTTCACAGTATAAAGCCAGCCGCTGTTAGGGCCGTTATCTTTTTCATAAAGGCCGTTGATTCCTTTCACATAGCCGTTTTTAATACTATAAGTTATACCTTCTGCTTTAAGGGCTTTTTGTAAAACATCCAGTACCGAATCGCCGGTAGTAATTTCTATTTCAGTTAGGAATAAAATAGAGTCGTTTTGATTATCCAACACCTTTAAGCTGACGGTCGGGGCTTCCTCAGTCGTACTGCCGCCGCTGCCGGAGGAAGCTTTTTTGACCTGCACATTAAAGGAACAGGAAAAGCCCTGGTGAGTGATGGTTATAGTTTGCGTTCCAGTAGTTTGGTTATCATAACCATTAATCATATCGTCATAAATAACAAGAGACTCTTTAATTCCCCCTGAATAAGTAGCATTTATGGATAAGCTGGAAAGATCAAAATCATCATTAAGATAATATGTTGTTTTGCTGGGAGCGCTTATTAGTTCAATACCGGTCAAAGTCTTCGGAGCAAGATCAGGTTCCCCAAACTGATAAAAATAGGTGGGCACCTCATTATTATAATATAATTTGAGGGCAATCAAAGAGCGTAGTACCTGTTCGGTTGCCAAATCATTGAAGGTTGTATTGCTGTCCCAGCCGAAGAGCCCGCTGTCGGTCTGAAAAGCCATTATTCCATCTAAGATGCTTGAAGATACGTCGCCTACTGTCTTGACAAAAGCTGGATCACTGCTTGGGTCGAGGCCTAAGCTAACAAGAGCTAGGGCGACCATAGAAGTGGAATTACTGTTGACGCTTCCCCAACTGGAAAAGGCACCATTATCTTCCTGAGCTGCTGAAAGGGCAGCTACCGCATCATCCAGTGCGGTAGTGATGGCTGCCTCTATATTTGCATCCGCCGGATAATTATTATAATAGGGAGCGAGAGCAACGATGACCATAGCGGTGGTATCGACATCTTTAAAGCCGAAGGCTGCCGCATAACCGTCATCCCAAAGCCCGGAAGCGAGCTGCGCATCCAGAAGATAATTGATTATATCTTCCCGTGTGATAGTGCAGCCGGCAGGTTCTTGATAAGGAGCGCAGTCGTATGCCAGCAAGGCAAAGGGAGCGCCGTAGATATCCAAATCACTTGAGAAATTGGCTATATTTGCTATCAGATTCGTAACAGGGTTTCCTTTACTATCGATAAATGAACCATAATCATCTAGATTCTCTACATCCATTCCCAGAGAAGTAAGAACGATTGCTGCTTTAGCATAGCTGGAAAGAGAAGCAGGATTGATCTCGGAAGTGGCCTGCTCGATATATTGGATGAGAGTACCTGAATTATCTAAAACATCCGTTTTTCTCCCCAAGAGGGACATTTCCATTACCTTCCAGCCATCTTGATACGCGTCTGCTGAATCAGCGTAATAATTGCTGATATTGTCTATAGCCTGGTCGATCTGATTCAGTTCCGTATCATGGTCACCGGCAGCCAAAACATTATAAGCTGGTAATTCCATGCCTAGGACATTTGTGATGCCAGGGGGAGAGAAAATGCAGGTCAGCATTATTATCAATATCCACAAGATGCAGTTTTTTGCTTTCATAAAAATACTCCTTTTTAAAAATAATGGATCAAATTAGTTTAGTTGCTTCTTGTTTCAGATATCTTCCCATTGCCGTTTTTTTGCCACTAAACAAGCAAAATCCATCTTGACTAGGCTCATGCTAAGGCAAGATGGATTCAGTGTTTTTTTAGTATCAAAAGAACACAAAAAGAACACCCCCTATCGTCCGTAGAGTTGGTCTGTTAAGAATACAGGCAGGTCTTCTGGCTTTGGCGTCAATGCTCCACCCAACCTTCCCGATTTCTCAGTGGTTTATTGGGGGAACTCTTCCATTACAGCGGCGGGACCGCATGGGATTTACACCCATTTCCCTTTTCACAAATAAATTTCTGCACCTGTATAAAAAATATTTAGTTAAATATAGTCAAACACATATAAAACAAAAAGTCAAGCTAAAAGCTTGACTTTAGTAGTAAACAAAAAGAAAAATAATAAGATAATTTGTAGATAATTGTTATGAAGCTGCTTTCTCGACCCTGGTAATCTTGATCTCTACCCGTCTGTTTAGTTTTCTACTCTCTTCACTTTCATTGCTGGCAACGGGGTGATAACGAGAAAATCCGGAGATATACATTTTGGCTTCCGGCAAACTGCAATTATGCACAAGATAATCTAAAACAGCAATAGCTCTTCCAGAGGAGAGCTCCCAAGAAAAAGAACTATCAGTTTGATTGCCTGTCGTAGCAGTATGTCCCGCTATTTCAATACTTTGAATCAAAGGATTGATACTATATAATATATCTCCGATAATCTTTAGGACTTGCACCTCATCCGTTTTCATCGCAGGACTGTCAGGATAAAATAATACATTATCGCCAAATTTTATTTTAATGTAATTATCGCCTTTTTCCAAAGTTATCTGTTCTTGATAACCGCTTTCTTGTATTTTTTCTTGTAGTTTTTCATAGACCTGGTCAAATTGATCAGTGCCTTGCTGTGCAGCTTCTTGGGCGGCCATTTGGGAAGCTGTATCTGCTACATCTTTGCTTGCAGCAAGTTCCTTGTATTCTTGAGACAAATCTTTATCAGTCATAGGGGCCTCAGATGTGGAGAGAGCATTTTTTAGTTCATTTGCCAGTGCCTCAAATTTAGCCATATCTATAACACTCATCGCATAAAGGACCATAAACAGGATGAGCAGGTTATTCATCATATCGGAGTAAGTCAAAAGCCAACGTTCACTACTGTCTTTTTCCTTTTCCCCTTCTTTACCGCCCTTTCTTCTTGTCACTCTTTTTCTCCTCCTTTACTGCGGGGCTGCCTTTTTTCCCTTTTTTCAGATTAGCTTCATCCTGAATGTAAACGGAAAGCTTATCGCGGAGCATTTTGGGGTTAATACCATTACGGATAGCGCATACCCCTTCAATGATCATTTCTTTTCCTAAAATGTATTGTTTAAGACGTAATTTTAATTTACTAGCCATAGGTAAAAAGAGGAGGTTGGCACTAGCAACACCATAAAGGGTCGCGATAAAGGCGACAGCAATGGAACTAACCATCTCTTCCGGCGAATCCATATTGGAGAGGACCCGCACAAGTCCCATAATAGTTCCTACCATACCAAATGTAGGGCCATATCCGCCGAGGGCCTCAAAGATGGAAATTTCTGTTTTGGCTTGTGCTTCGTAAACAGATATTTCCGTTTCCAGTAATTCTCGGATCTGTTCCAGATCCACGCCGTCGATAACCATCATTATTCCCCGTTTCAAAAGGGGGTCGGGAGCTTTTGTACTGGTCTCTTCAATAATTTTTTCAATACTTAAAAGTCCCTCTTTACGGGCGTTTTCTGAAAGCATGACAATATAATCTATGGTCACGGAAATATTTGATTTTGGGCTTTTAAAGGTTTGCTTAATAAGAGACGGCAGCTTTTTCAATTCTTCTATTCCATAGGAGATAGCAGTGGCGCCAAAAGCTCCGCCGAAAACAATCATAAAAGCCGGGATATTTGCGAGTGATTTTACGCTTCCGCCATCACTTGTAAAACCCAATATTACACAACCCAAGCCGACAACTATGCCTAAGATGCTTGCAATATCCATAAGATGTCCTCCTTGCAATTACCATGCTGCGCGTGGCATATAAATCAAATAAGAACCAGAGCTGAATTCCATCAAAAGGCCAGCATTTGGTTATAATTGGTCTTAGCTCATTTTATTAAAAAGTTTAATAAAACAACTAAATTTGATTTAGAGAAAAAGAGAAAAAGGTGTAAAAAGCCTTAAGCTTTTTTTCCTTCTTTGTAATCGAAAAAGATTCCGGTCTGGTTTTTGCCAAATGAATAATAATGATCGATAATCCTTTTCTGCCGGACAATAAGTTTTATCTTGTTTTTTAATTCATTTTGAATATTTTGGGTTTTTAATTTTGTTTTTTCATTTATAACCGCAATCTCACAAAGCAGAGCCCACTGTTCTTTTAATTTTAAGTTTAGAACATAAAATCTTTTAGGCAGATCTTCTTCATTTTTTACTTCCGTAGGGATAAGAAGTAAAGAAGAAGGGATTTCCCGATAGTTGGCATGGAGCAATGATTGATATTTTTCATCGAGATCATTGATTTGTTCCATATATATGGATTGTTTTTTAAACTGAGTCATAATCTCATCATTTTCAATTTTTTCTATATTGTCATAAAGAAAATAGAGATTTTTTTTAATGGCTTGTAAATATGTTAATTTTTCATCTGCTAGAGCAAGAAGTTCCTTTACTGTGCATTGTTTTATATTTTTCATATTAAATTCCTCTGGCCTTCATTTTTTTGCCGGACTTCTTTTTCTACCTGTTGCCAAATATCTTTTAATTCTTTGACGTATACAAGTATTTTTTGAAGTATATTTTCATCCTTTGCAACATTTGCATCCACCAGTTGCAGATATATATATTTATAAAATTTCAATAGATCTTGGGAGATCGGGTAACGAAGATCAAGAATATCAATCATATAGAGGATGATCTTTTCGGCTTTTATGATATTATTGTGCGCAGCGCCTATTTCATTTTTTCTGATATGGAGAATCGCTCTATTGATCTGCATTAACGTCTCATCATATAAAAGAATCACTCGTTCACCTGGAGTAGATGTATATACCGATATGTCGCGATATTTTTTATATTGGTTATTGGATTCCATTTATTTTACCTCACAGTCTTAACTTGCTGTTTGTGCGGATAACCAGGAGCTTTGGGCATTCAATGAATTAATGGATGTTTCCATAGCGGTAAACTTAGCGTAATAGCGTTCTTGTTCATCCTCAAGCTTGTCTTCCAAGTCCTCAATAGTTTCTGCTATATCAGTTAATTTTTCGCTATAGGTGTAGGTACCGATATACCCTGTATTAGGGTTGCCAACCAGACGGACTAGGGCGCCTTTGGTTCCTACCGTATTGATATTGGCTTTGATGATATCGTTGACTCTCCACAAGAGGCCTGATTCATTATAACGTGTTTCTTTGTTTTCGCTTGAATTATACAAAGAATAACTTATCGAAGATTCCTGGGTGAAAAGGGTCAATACCCCTTCGGCATCTTCCGCTAAGGCCTCACGTAGCGTATCTTCATCGATCGTTAATTTACCGTTTTCAGTGTAATCAGAGGTGGTGATGCCTATATCAGCGAGTATAAATTTGATGTCATCTCCTGACCCATCCAAGTTTTCTACGGCGGTATAAAGAGAGCTTCTGAGCGCGGTATATATACTTGTTAAATAAGTATCATTTCGCAGCCATCCGGCGCTGGCGCTTTTATTCCATTTTTCAATTTCATCATCGGTTAAATCTTCTTCTTCAGAATCGGTGAGCGGCTGAAAATCACTGTCGCGCTCTTCATAAAGCAAGTCGGTTATAGAGCCGATCAATTCGTTGTAGTCGTTAACAAACTCGGTTATTTTATCCACGATTGCTTCGGTATCTAAGGAAACCTTTACATTAACACCTTCTGTTTCTGTGCCGCTGGCCTTGCCGTTTAAGGTATATGTTGTTCCATTAATAGTAAAAGTGTTGGAATTTCTGGTGATGGTGATCATGCTTGATTCATCAGTGCTGCCATCTAAACTTAGTTTAACTACGGCATTTGTGCCAGCGGTCGAAGTACCGCTTCCGCCCATTATCGTACTTAAAAAGGAACCGGAAGTGTCTGATGTTTCTACGCTTGAGCCTGTTCCAGTTTCATCAGAGGCAATAGTGAATTTATCGCTGATACTGGAATAAGAAATAGTGACGCCGGCGTCACTGGAATTGATAGTGGAGATGACTTTGCTTAAGGTAGTAGTGTTTTCAAAGGAAAATTCTTCTCCATTGATGGTGCAGGCGAAGGTTGTATCAGTGCCGAACAGGTCGGAATAATCGGCTAAGGTTTTGCTCAAGTCTAATCTATTGGAACAGATCTCTGTATCTGCATCAAATCCAAGAATATCTAAAGCTTCCGATCCCTCATTATCCGAATCGGCTATTTTAACGACGCTATTATCAGTAGCGGTAAAAGTAAGAACACCATCAGTATTTGTTACTGTAACCCTTCCTGATCCGAAAGCGTCCTCCAAGAGCGTATTGAGCTCCGTGGCAACATCGTCAGCTGAGCTATAGGTGGCCGTAGATGAAAATGTTAGGGTCTCTGTGGTGCCATCTAGAGTTACATTCATTGTAGTACCGCCAAGCGAACTAAGGCTGCCCGTGTCAACTGTGAAAGACAAATCGGGACTGATGGTAGACGAGCTAGTCAGCTTGGCTGCAGTAGCTAAGCTTGTTATGTCGCTTATATAGACGCTACCGGATGTAGCGCTATCTCCGGCGACAACAGAAACATAGCTTTCATTTGAACTAGTTGCCGCAAGATTGTTCAGCGTGTCGCCTATAGAAATACTTGATGAAGAAGTTCCAAAATAAGTTTCGTTAAAATCGAACAAACTCGTCAGGACGCTGCGATAATCTTCTTGCTTCCATTCAAGTATTTGTTGTTGTTGTTTTGCTTTATCTATTTTGGTTTGTGTAGCCGCCGTGAGATCTTCTACTATGCTGTCAGTATCTAGTCCAGAAGCCAAGCCGCTGATGCGACTAGTGCTGCCAGTGGTAGTACTGCTTGTTGCGCTTATAGACATTTTTTCTCGGCTCCTTTGTTAAAAATCTATTTTCATGAAAATATATCGTCTTTTAATATAAAAAAATTAGCTCTATTAAAACACAATAATAAAAGAATAAAAATTTCACAAAACAATCACAATATAAGCACAATACAAGCACAATACAAGCACAATACAAGCACAATTATATGGTGCTAGCAGCACATAAAAATAAATATAGTTTATTGCATCTGAAATGTATAAAAAACACGAACAAAATATAGGTTATTGACAAAATAATATATTTCGACATATTTACAAAAAAAATTATAAAATTTAGTAAAAAGTTATTGAAATATGGAATAATTTGTTATAGAATCTAAACATAAAATAAATTGTATGAAATTGCTTGAAAATTAAAAAATAAAAATTAATTTTGTTACAAATAGATTATAAGTATCAACGATAATAGCAAAGCCAATCGAAAGATGGTGACGCAAAGCTATAGGGCCTGTAAAATGGTAGCCAGTTGCCGAATTGCATTACTTATTTTTTGTTTTTATTTAGAGTAATTGCAGTATAAGGCATGAAGAAAAGCAGAATGCAAATACTCTATTTTATTTTCCCCAAAATAGGTTAATGCGTTAATATTGTAAAAAAATACATAGTTACACTATAAATATATTAATAAGTTAAAACATAGAAGCGGCAAGGAGGTAAACAATGCAAGATTTTTTAAATTCAAAAAATTTAATAATTGCCCAAAAAAGCTTAGATGCTTTGTGGCTTAGGCAAAAAGTAATTTCCAATAATCTGGCCAATGCGGAGACGCCTGGATATAAGTGTCAAAGCGTGGTTTTTGAAGATGTTCTAGAAAGAGCCTTGAATGGTTCTGAAGCTGACGTATCTTCAATAGAGCCAAGAGTAGTTGTCAATAATTCGACCCAAATGGGCGAAGATGGGAATAATGTTGATCTTGACGAGCAAAATATTGAGCTTGCGAGAACCGAAGTACAATATGAAACCATGGTAAGATTGATTTCTGATGATTTAGCAAGAATGAAATATGCCATAAGCGGAAATTAAGTTTAATAATAAAGATTTGTCTTTGAAATTTAGTTAAGTGGAGGGAAATAATCATATGTCATTTTTAAATTCACTTGATATCAGTGGCTCCGCATTGACTGCGCAGAAGTTGCGCATGGATGTCATCTCTTCTAATATTGCCAATGCTAATACGACAAGAACAGAAGAAGGCGGGCCTTATAAAAAGAAAATGGTCGTTTTCGGACCCGCTACCGGACAAAGCTCCTTTAGTGGCGTATTAGACTCTTTAGAACAAGCTAATTTAGGTGGCGTAGAGGTATCGGAGATTGTTGAGGATGCAAATGCCGTAAAGGCAGTCTATGATCCTGACCATCCAGATGCTGATGCTGACGGCTATGTAATGATGCCCGACATTGATACGGTTGAAGAAATGGTCGACATGATGTCGGCCACTCGTTCCTACGAGGCAAATGTCACGGTATTTAATGCGGTGAAGCTGATGGCGACGAAGGCCTTGGAAATTGGCAGATAAAGGAGCGATTTAGATGGTAACGATCCCCCCTGTAAATATGCAGTCTGTAATCGAAAGCATAAAGCCTACTTTGTCCCAATCGCAAACTTCATCGCAAACTTCGGAATCCTCTTTTACAGACATCTTAAAAAATGCTATGGAAAATATGGAACAAACAGAAGCGGTCGCTAAAAATGATGAAATGCTGGTGGCTACCGGACAAGTCGATGATCTGCATACAGTCGTCATAGATGCGGCCAAAGCTGAACTAGCTCTTACAATGTTTGTTCAGGTCAGAAACAAGGCCCTGGAAGCCTATAATGAGATTATGAATATCAGTTTATAAACACTAAACTAGGTTGGGCAAAGAAGCATAGCATAAAGCGCCTATGTTGGCTATCAAGTTAAACAGAGGGTTGATAAGATAAAATGAAGTTTTCTATGAAGCAGATATTTGATCAAATTAAACAGTTTTGGCAAGAGAAGAGTAAGAAGACCCAAAAACGCATTATTTTAGTTGCGTCTGGTCTTGTCGTAATTGCCATTGTTGCTTCGGTACTAATGAATTTGACCGGATATGTTGCTTTGTACAGTGGGCTTTCTGCCGAAGAGGCTGGAGAAATAGGATCTATCTTAAATGAGATGGGCATTGATTACAAGGTTCAAAATGATGGCAGTCTTCTTGTTCCCAAAGAAAGTGAAGCCGAAATTCTCATGACTCTTGCTTCGGAAGGGTATCCGCAAAGTTCTCTTAATTATGATTTGTTTAGTAATAGCTCAGGTTTTATGACCACTGAATATGAGAAAAAGCAATATCTGATCTTTCAACTACAAAATAGGCTTCAAGATGCAATCAAAACGATTCAGGGAGTCGATGATTCAATTGTCACCATCAGCATGCCTGAGGAAGATTCTTTTGTCTTAGAAGAGGACAAGGCAGCAGCTTCCGCTTCAGTTGTTCTTGATTTAGCTCCAGGGGTAGATTTAAGCGCCCAACAGATCAACGGCATAGAGACCCTAGTCTCTAAAAGCGTAACCGGTCTGGAAAGTAAAAATGTAGCCATTGTCAGTACGGCAGGTAACTTACTAAATAACCAATATGCCAGCGAGAGTGAAGGCTCTTATACAAAGTTGGATCTGGAAAAAGTTATTAATGCAGAAATAGAAGCGAAAGTTGCCAAGCTTCTAAGTCCGATATTTGGTTACGAATCCATACGTATCGCAGTCAATACGGTAGTTGATGTCAATAAAAAAGTTAGTGAGCAGACTACTTATGTCCCGGCGCAGGGAACTTCCGGTCTGATTGCCAACCAGGATTCATCTATGGAAAGTATTGGATCAGGGTCTTCTTCTGGAGGAGTGCCGGGAACAACCAGCAATGGTGTTACTACATATCAGTCACCTTCCGGTTCGAATAATACGGGCAGTTCCAGTGCAACCAGCAGTACAAATTATCTAAATAACCAGATAGTCGAGCAAATTCAGCGTGATGGTTATGAAATCACTGACATAACGGTGGCTGTGCTGATAAATGATAAAGAACTGACTGGGGCAGAAATAACAAACTATCAGCAGATGGTGGCTTTTGCCGCAGGAATTTCGCCAGATAAAGTAGACATTACCAATACTTCTTTCGCGGCAGCTGCCGCAAGCACTACCGGCGAAGCAGGGCCCATGCAACTATTTGGCATAAATATCATGTATTTAGGTGGGGCCGGTGTAGTAGCTATCGCGCTTGTTCTATTCCTACTTCTGAAGATGAAGAAAAAACGCAAAAAACAACATGAAGAACCTGCCGAAGAAGGAGTTTTCTCAGAACGCACGCTACCTGCGCGTAAAGGATTTAAAGGTATCAAACAACCTGTTCCAGTAACTACAGGAGCTCCCGTAGCAGCTATAATGCAAGAAAAGAAACCGCTTGTTGATGAAATAGTCTTAAGTGAGACGCGTGAACAGAGCCTGAAAAAACAAATCAAGGAATTTGCCTCAGGTAACCCAGATATAGTTGCCCAGCTAATCAGAACCTGGCTTAAAGAGGATGAAGAAAATGAGTGATAATGATAAAGTTACGACAAAAAGAAAGGCTGCTGCAGTCATTATTGCTTTGGGTTCGGATCATGCTTCCAATATCTATAAATGTCTGCGTGATGATGAGATAGAGCAGCTTACCATAGAAATTGCCACAATCAAGGACTTAAGTCCAGATGCCATGGATGAGATCATGGAAGAATTTTATAATCTTTGTTTAGCTCAGAAATTCTTCAGTGAAGGTGGCATCGATTACGCAAAAGAGATTTTGAACAAAGCTTTCGGTTTGCAGAATGCCAATAGTTTGATCGAAAAAGTTACCAAAACCTTAAAGACCAGAGCTTTTGACTTTCTCAAGAAAATGGAGCCTAAATATCTTCTCTCGTTTATTCAGAATGAACATCCACAAACTATTGCTTTGATTCTTTCTTATCTGAAATCAGAACAAGCCTCCGGCATTATTGCCGATCTGCCGCGAGAAACTCAGATAGAAGTAGCCGAGCGTATTGCCACCATGGATCGCACTTCTCCGGATGTCATCAGAGAAGTGGAAAAGACACTGGAAAAGAAATTTTCCTCTACTATGTCGGTAGGGTTAGCGGAAATAGGAGGGGTTAAGCATATAGCCGGCATCTTAAATGAAGTCGACAGAGGCACAGAAAAATATATTTTAGAAGAACTTAGTAAAAAAGAACCAAATTTAGCCGAAGAAATAAGAAAGCGGATGTTTATCTTTGAAGATATCGTTACCCTTGATGAAATGGCTATTCAAAGATTCTTACGCGAAGTCGATACAAAAGATCTGCTTATTGCCTTAAAAGGCTCAAACAAGGAAGTTTCGGATGTATTCTATGGCAATATGTCTGCCCGTATGGCGGAAATGATGAAGGATGAAGCGCAGTATATGGGCACAGTAAGACTTGCTGAAGTTGAGGAAGCACAACAGAAGCTCGTTGGCATTGTGAGAAAACTGGAAGAAACGGGAGAAATTCATATTTCTAGAGGCCGAAAGGATGAGATAATTGTCTAAGATTTTTAAAGATAGTGATGTCGTACTTGATAAACAACAACATTTTTTGATTTTGGATGTTGTACTTGAGAGTGAAGACTGTAATGAAGCTCTTAAGCTGTTACCGTATGATAAGACACAGAAAAAGAATACGGAGGCTTTATCCCAGGCAAGAGCTAAAGCACAGAAAATCATCGAGAACGCTAATGAATTTGCCAAAAAGATCATTCAAAACGCCACGCAAAAAGCACAAAAAGAATATGAACATGCCCAAAAGATAGGCTTTGAAAATGGATTTTTAGAAGGCAAACAAAAAGCTGAGAATGAAATGAAAGCAGCTATGGAAGAGTTGATTACGCTTAACGCTGCGATGGAGGAAGAAAGAAAAACTATCATTTGTAAATATGAAGAAGAGCTAAAAGAACTGGCCTTGGATATAGCTAAAAAAGTTATCAATACTGAACTTGAAAAAAATGACAGCCTTTTTATCTCTCTCTACAATAATGCCGTAAAGCAACATAGTGAGCAAAAATGGCTAAAAGTTACTGTATCACAATTTGAGGCCGAATTCGCGACATCGAATGCGGAGCTGCTTTTGTCGATGGTCAAAGGAGCGCAGGATATTAAATTCTCGATTTTAGCTAACGCACCGCGAGGCACTTGTATTGTTGAAACTCCGCTCAGCATAACCGATACCAGCGTCCAGACTCAGCTTCATAAGCTGGAAGAATCCTTTTTAAATGCTGACTTGGCTGTTTGATAATCATTTTATCTGGATTAATAAAGAGAGTATAAAATTAGCTTTTAAGAGGGTATGACATGAACTTTGAGAAATATCAGCGGGCTCTTCGCGAAACAAGCACAATAGTCAATAAGGGTAAAGTTGATAAGATCATTGGTTTAGTTATTGAATCAACAGGCCCTATTTCCAATATCGGTGATGTCTGTATCATTTATTCCACCAAAGGCAAAAAGAGCATCAAAGCAGAAGTTGTGGGCTTTAAAGGGGACAGCGTCTTATTGATGCCATTTGAGGATATTAGTGGTATTGGTCCGGGGAGTATAGTTGAATCGACGGGTGATGTTTTACGGATTCCCGTTGGCGATGCGCTTATTGGCAGAATTATCGACGGATTTGGCTTACCGATCGATGGTGGCGAAGATTTTAAAGGGATGCCAAGCTATTGTGTTGCTAATGAACCGTCCAACCCTCTTTCCCGGCCCAGAATAAATAAAAGGATCAATTTTGGAGTCAAGGCTATCGATGGTCTGATGACTTGTGGACAAGGTCAAAGGCTAGGTATTTTTTCCGGCAGTGGCGTTGGCAAAAGCACCTTAATGGGCATGATCGCTCGCGATATAGAATCTGATGTCAATGTAATAGCTCTGGTAGGGGAAAGAGGACGCGAAGTACGCGATTTTATTGAAAAGGATCTTGGCCCTGAAGGCATGAAAAGGTCCGTGCTCGTAGTAGCAACTTCTGACCAGCCGGCGATGATGCGCTTGAAATGTGCTTTGGTTGCAACAACTATCGCTGAGTATTTTAAGGACAGAGGCAAGAATGTTTTTCTGATTATGGATTCACTGACCCGTTTTGCCATGGCGCAAAGAGAAATAGGACTAGCCATTGGCGAGCCGCCGGTAGCTCGTGGATATACCCCTTCCATCTATGCTATGCTGCCGAAACTTCTGGAGCGGTCGGGTAATTTCGAAAAGGGCTCTATCACAGGCATATATACTGTCTTGGTAGAAGGCGACGATACCGATGAGCCGATATCGGATACGGTCAGAGGTATTATTGACGGACATATCGTTCTTTCCAGATCGATCGCTATGCGTAACCATTATCCGGCTATCGATGTCCTGGCCAGTATCAGCAGGCTGATGAATGAAATAGTCAGCGAGGAGCATATGCTCTTGGCTTCCAAAATAAGAAATGTTCTTTCGATTTATTACGAAAATTTTGATTTAATCAGTATCGGCGCTTATAAAAGTGGTACCAATCAAGAGCTTGATTATGCAGTTGCCAATATAGATAAGATCAACACCTTTTTAAAACAAGAGGTCAAAAAAAGTTATGACTATGAGGAAATGATGTCCCTGATGGAAAGCGTCATGGAATAAAAATATAGATTTAGAGGTGTAGCATGAAAGAATTCAAATTCACGATGCAAAAGGTTTTAGAATATAAGAACCATCTTGAAGACAGAGAAAAAACAGTCTTGTGGCAGATGCGCTCTCATTATGAAAAAATGCATCAAGAGTTTGAAGAAATAAAAAAAGAATATGATATTTTTTTAGATAAGTATAATGAAATATACCGTAGAGGTATTACAGCAAAAGAGATGGTTATTACCAAAACATATATGTCGGAATTTGCCGATCGGATATACCGTATGCTTCTGGAAATTAAAGATTTCGAAACAGAAATAGATCTCCAAATAAATAAGTTGGTAGCCATTTCTCAGGATAAAAACACCATGGAAAAGCTGAAAGCCAGACAATTTGTTATTTATCGGGAAAAACAGAGAAAGGAGTTGGAGCTTTTTATAGACGATTTTGTCGTAAACATGAAGCATTTTGCGGCCTCGCAGTTGAGCTAAAAGTCTAAGCTTGGCCGGATGAAAGGAGGTGAAAAGATGATAGCTAACATAAGCACCCCCTCTAATCAAGTACAAGATACGCAATTGATACAAAATCAAGCGGTAGCAGAGCCTTCGGAAGGGAAAAGATTCTTATCTGTTTTGGAAAAGGTTGCCGGTAATGCTTCTTCTCAATCAACAGATAATACGGTTGTTAATGAAGCAGAGAAGGAGACCGATGCGGAAGTCAAAACTGAAACAATGGAGGCTAATACTGAAGCTACGACAACAGACAAAGCAAATACTGATAATAAAGGCGCTACAGGGCAAGCAGAAGATGTTTCCTATGCGGAAGATTCGGATGATTCAACTGATCTCTTAACAACTGAAACAGTTAATATGATGGTTGATTTGAATTTTGCTCTGGCTCCATTGTACTGCTCGGTAATGTCAGTCAATGATACAGCTGCCATGCCGGATAGTAGGAGTATTAAAGCGGTTGATACGCAAGAAATTATCACCAGCCCTGAAACTGTTGCCAATAAAAAGTCGTTTGCATCAAACGTATCAATACCAGAATTGCCGATTGAAGGTAAGCAAGTAGAAAAGGCCGAGGTAAAGGAAAGTGCCAGTACAGCACTTATCAATGAGCAAACAGATAAAATTACAGCTAAAGAAGAGAAAACCTTATCGGTGAAATTACAAAGCTTATCCGATCTCAGCAAAGTAAAACAAAATGAAGAGGTGCCCAATGAGTTATCTTTGAAGCAGGCAGTTCCCATGCTTCAAAATAGCGGAAATGAAATGATACCCGAGGGAAATACGACCGGAGAAAAGACGTACATAGAAACGCTTGGGGAAAAGACACAGGTCTTAAACAATGAAACAAAGATTGGGGCTCAATCCGTACTTTCACAAAGTGGAACGGCAGCGGTAATCGAGAAAATTTCAACTGATTCTCTGAAGGCTTCGGAGTATGCTAAAAGCGTTATGAATACGTTAAAAAAAGCAGCCAAAGAGAAAAGCGTGGAGTCCTCGGCTACTTCAGAAAAAATAGCGAGTGAGGCAACAACAGATAATACCGCTGATTCTCCAATAGCTGTGGAGGCAAGTATCGATACCAATAGTACGGATTCCACAAGTTCATCAGATGCGCCAGTCCAGGAAAAATCAGCTACCGAAAAAGACGCTACCAGCGGCACCACTCAAGAAGCCTTTGGCTTAGCAAAAGCAGAGGTAATGACAGATAAGACAATGGTAATCGATCAAAAGACGCAAAGCACAAATGAGCCGGAAGCCTACAAGCAAATTTATGACAAGATTTCTTATGCCATAAAAGAAAATAGCAGTACCGACTTTAAGATGAAGCTTTATCCAGAAGGCCTGGGAGAAATATCAGTTACCCTAAATTGTCAGGATAATAAAATCTCCTTAGAAATTGTAACCGATAATCCTCTGACCCAAAAACTATTACAAGGCCAAGCTGAAGAGCTAAAAGCAGCGCTTTTGACCAAAAATTATGAGGTTCCCTCTTTTAACATCAGCGCTAAATCAGAGACAGCAGCAACATTCACATCAACTGGCGACGCCCCCTTTTCTTTCTTTGAAAGGAATGCAAGCAGTGAACAGTATAGCCAAAATGGAGGATATTCGGCATATGACTTCTCTGGTAACTTTTTAGGGAGTGAAGAAAGTTTTAGCCAGATAAACCAGCAAAATATCTATTTTGGTAGTCTAAACTCCTGGGCATAAAAGTAAAAGAGGAGGGCATTATGAGCATTTCGACTAGCGGTATCACCAATACAACATCAAGTAATACGGTACAGACAGATGACAGCACTTCTTTATCCATGACCGATTTTTTTGAGCTGTTGTGTGCGGAGCTACAAAACCAAAGCATGTTGGACCCTGTCAGTAATTCGGAGTTTATCGGACAGATGGCACAATTCTCTACCTTAACCAAGATAGAAGAATTAACGGCTGCCAACCAGATGTCATATGCGGTTTCCTTGCTCGGTAAATCGGTTACAGTGTCCAGCACCGATGAAACAACCGGGGATACCCAAACGGCTACAGGCACCGTGGACAATGTCGCGTTTTCAGACAATGTCGCTTATATCGAAATAGACGGCGGTTATTACTTGGCAAGCGATGTAATCGAGGTGGAAAGCAGTGATACAACGGAGACGCAAAGTAGTGATACAACTGAGACACAAAGCAGCGCTGGATAAAGGGATTCGTTAAGGAGTTGATCCCATGAGTATTGAGGACTCTATTTATAAGTACAGCCCTATATTAAACCCCATAGGTTCTACCTACACGCAGGAGAAAAATAAAGCTACTGAAAAGAGCAGTACACCGACACAATCTTTTAAAGATTTGCTTCAGAAAAATTTAGAAACAAGTGAGCTTAATTTTTCCAAACATGCACAGCAAAGGTTGGAGCAAAGGGATATAGAGCTTAACCAAGATGATTTGCAAAAATTAAATAACGCAGTTAGAAAAGCGGAAGCTAAAGGAGTTGACAATACGCTTATCTTAACTGCCAAAGGAGCCTTTATCGTCAATGTGCCTAATAATACCGTTATTACGGCCATGGGGCAAGAAGACCTAAAAGAAAACGTTTTTACTCAAATCGATGGCGCCGTTATCATATAGCCGGACCTTCTTTAAGGAAGCTATGTACTTTTTAACGAAACAAAAAAGTGCGAGCGGCGCAAAAATAAAAGGAGGTATATTAAAATGTTAAAATCTTTATCATCAGCAGTTAGCGGACTTCGTAGTCACCAGACAATGTTAGACGTTATTGCCAATAATGTGGCTAATGTTAACACCTCAGGATTTAAAGCCAGCCGGACAACTTTTTCAGATGTTTTTTATCAGAATTTATCTACGGCAACCGGGCCTACCGCTACTGCGGGCGGCACAAATGGAAGGCAGATAGGATCTGGCACGACAGTATCTACTGTCGACATGATTAATACCCAAGGCAGCTATTCCCAGACGGATAAAGAAACAGATTTATACATATCTGGTGAAGGATATCTGACTATCCAGGATTCCGCAGGAAATGTATCATATACCAGGGTAGGTAATTTATCTTTTGATTCTGCCGGGAATTTAGTTGATAGTAACGGTAATCATGTCATGGGTGTAAACGCTGGTGTTCTTGATGCCTATGATCCGGACAACCCGATTGCCCTTAGCTCTTTGAGTAATATTACAGTAGCGGATTATGAAGAATACTCTAGTATCGCCATAGGCAGCGACGGTATCATTACCGGAGTCGATTCGGATGGAACAACTCAGACTTTAGGACAGATTGTCTTGGCTTCCTTCATTAATCCTGCCGGTCTATCTCAAGACGGTTCTCTTTATATGAGCGCTACAGCTAATTCCGGCGCTGCCATCTATGCAGCTGCCGGCAGCGATATAACAGGCACTTTTGTTACCGGCGGTCTGGAAATGTCCAATGTTGACCTTTCCCAACAACTTACTAATATGATTATTGCTCAAAGAGGCTTTCAGGCTAATTCCCGGATCATTACCACATCCGACGAAGTGCTTCAAGAGCTTGTTAACTTAAAGAGATAACATAATGACGGCTTAGGGGCCAAAAAATAATTTTTTGGTCCCTAACGATCTTTATAGAAAGGAGATAAGATGATCGAATTAACAAAAATGAATAGCAGTAAGTTTTTTATCAATCCTCATCTCATAGAGATCATTGAGAATACGCCGGATACCATGATAACGACTATCAGCGACAAAAAATATTATGTTCTGGAATCAGTAGAAGAAGTAACGGAAAAAATCAACAACTATTTTAAGGATATCAATTCAGGAAGACAGAAAAGAAACAAAACTTAAAGGGTTGACCTCTGTATATGGTTATAAGAAAAGAGGGTGTTCGACATATCGGATATATTATCCCAAAATGAAATCAACGAATTGCTAAAAAACCTTATTGATGGAGAAAGCACAATAGAGCCGGAACTTCCTGTGAATACCAAAAAAATCAGAGATTATGATTTTAAAGCGCCTAAAAAACTTACTAAAGAACAAATAAAGATCCTTTCGGGCATCCATGAAAGTTTTGCAAGGCAGCTTGCCTCTTATTTCTCCGGTATATTGCGTATCTACAGCGAAATAAGCGTTGTCTACATCGAAGAGCAGCACTATTTTGAATACAATAATGCTCTGCCAGACACGGTTTTGATCGGTGTTATTGAAGCGTCTCCCATTGAGGGTTTTCTACTTGTGGATATTGCGAACTCTATTACTTATAACCTTATTGAGCGGATGTTGGGAGGGGGAGATAGAGAAAGCAGTTTTGTCCCCGACCGTGAATTTACGGAAATAGAGCTCTCTCTCATGGAAAGGATATTTAGGCAGATTGCTGTATATGTAAAAGATGCTTGGTCGGACATCGTACCGGTAGATGCTTCTTTTAAAACTATAGAGACTAATTCCCGCCTTATACAGTCTATCGCTATGGATGAAATTGTAGTAATTGTTGGCATGGATGTAACTATCGGCAATATCAAAGGAACTATCAATTTTTGTATACCATGTCTCAATATAGAGCCGCTTATAGATAAGATGAGGCAAAATAAGTATACCTCTAAAAGACTTTTGGATAGCTCGCAGGAAGAGATTATCAAAGATTCTTTAACGACAAATATCAAAGCAGCTCCTTTAGAAATGCGCGCTATTTTTGGGGAAACAGTTCTTTCTCTAAAAGACATTTTAAATTTACAGATAGGTGATGTTATCAAATTTGATCAGGATGCAGCCAGTAATGTAAAGATCAATGTCAATAGTGGCGAGACATGGTTCTATGGTATTCCCGGTGTTAAAAATAATAAAAAAGCTATTAAAATCAGTAAAGACGTAAAAAAGAAGGGCAGTTGTGGCCATGGACAATGAAATGTTAAATCAAATAGAGCAAAATGCTAATACTGAATTGATCATAAGCTTAGATAGTATGGAGATAGATACTATCGGCGAAATCTTAAACATAAGTATGGGTTCGGCTGCTACAGCGGTATCAACGCTTTTAAGCAGAAAAGTAAACATAACGACACCTACTGTTTCAGTCGTGAAAACGGCGGATTTAAGCTTTGAAAAGTTAGATCCAGCTATAGGCATCGAGATAGAATACGTAGAGGGTTTAACCGGTTTTAATTTTATGGTCATGAAGCTCGATGACATCAAGGCCATTGTTAGCCTGCTTATTCCTGATATGGAGAGTTCTGATGATGGTCCTTTGGATGAATTCCATATCAGTGCTATAAGCGAGATAATGAATCAGATGATGGGTTCCTCCGCTACAGCTTTAGCTAGTTTTTTAGGAAAGAACATTAATATTTCTACCCCAAAGACCTTTGATGTAGATAATAATGCAGCAAATTTTAAAGAAAAGATTAATGATCCAGAAGTTGTTTGTGTCAGCTTTACCTTAGAGGTTGAAGATTTATTAAATAGTGAATTTGTAACCTTGATGAAACTTGATTTCACCAAAAAACTGGTAGCTTCCGCACTTAATTTTGATGATGTTGAAGAGCCCCAGGCGTCAGCGCCAAAGGAAATAGTTGAGGAAAAACAGCCTCCTAAAAGCAGTCCAGCGCCTAATCCAGCACCTATAGAAGAAAAGAAAAAACCGGAAGAAAAAAGAAGTAACAATGCTGCCGCAAAAGAAAGTTCTGTGCCGGTCAACGTTAAGCCTGTAAAATTTCAAAGTTTTGATGATGCTAAAATACTGGGTGAATTAGATGAACTGGAACAGGAAAATTTTAATCTTATTCTAGGCGTCCCACTTGATGTTTCGGTGGAAATTGGCAGAACAAAGATGTCTGTTAAGAATATCCTGGAACTACGTCAAGGTTCAGTTATAGAACTTGACCGTCAGGCCGGTGATCCTGTAGACATTATTGTTAATGGGCAGCTGATTGCCAAAGGTGACGTAGTGATTATTGATGATAATTTTGGTGTTCGTATTACGGAAATAATTTCAACTAAAGATATGTCAAAAAAACTTAGCTAAATTTTAGGTGCAGTTTGGAAATAAACAACTTTGGCCGACTAAAAAATTTAGCGCTTGGAGAGTGAGAACTTGTCTGATTCATTTTCTTATCAATTAATGCCTTTTTTCGGAGTGCTATTGGTGATTTTCCTGGCTTATGCAGGGACCAAATTTATCTCCAAAAGATATGCCAAAATGTCCTCCGGCAAAAATGTCAAGGTCATGGAACGTATCAACCTGGGACAAGAGAAGTCGCTGGTTTTAATTACCATTAATAAAAAAGCTTATCTTTTAGGGGTTACCGGTAAAGATATGAGCATTGTTTGCGAATTGGATGAAAGTGAACTGGCCACTGTTCCCGAAGAAAATAAGGCGGATTTTTTATCACTGATAACGGATGGCTTAAAAAAGTCGGGCAATGGATTTAAATTACCTACAGAGGGATTTAAAATGCCTGGCGGAGACTTAAAAAATTTTCCTAATAACTTAAAAAATCAATCCTTTTTAGATATCTCATCTATTAAAAACATGGTCAAAAATAAGAATAAATATGGGAAATAAAATGATGAAGCCAAAAACAAAAATTATTTTAATTATAACTATAGCTTTAGTTCTTCTTATTGGCATGGCATCCAATGCCTATGCGACTGCGCTTCCCAGCCTTACTCTTAATACCAATAGTGGAGGCAACGGTAATCTTGACGTCTTGCAAATAGTTTTTATGCTTTCGTTGGTTGCCCTTTTGCCTACAATTTTGATTATGATGACCTCTTTTACCAGGATCATCATTGTTTTATCTTTTGTCAGGAATGCCCTTGGTTTGCAACAGACACCGCCAAACCAAGTTTTAATAGGATTAGCACTACTTTTAAGCTTTTTTATCATGTCGCCGGTTATAGATCAGGTCAAAACACAGGCTTTTGACCCTTATGCTAACGGAAGTATTACCCAGGAAGTTGCATTAGAAAAAGCTGCGGTACCCTTAAGGACTTTTATGTTGAAGCAGACAAGCAATGAGGATTTAAAACTTTTTATCAGCCTTTCCAAAGATAATCAGGCGATAAAAAGCGTAGATGATGTCAAAACGAATGTGGTAATGGCAGCTTTTGTGACAAGTGAAATGAAAAGAGCCTTTATTATTGGCTTTATGATATACATACCATTTTTGATTATTGATATGGTAGTGGCGAGCGTCCTGATGTCCATGGGCATGATGATGCTACCGCCGGTGATGATCTCCCTTCCCTTTAAAATACTGCTCTTTGTATTGGTAGATGGCTGGGGACTGATCGTAAAAACTTTGATTATGAGTTTCAACTAGCTTTTAGCGTAAATCCAGAATTAGTAAATTAGCATGTTTAAGGAGAAAAGTATGGTACAGGGAGATTTGCTGATAATCGGTAAAGAGGCTATAATGACCGCCTTAATAGTTTCCGCCCCTTTTTTGGTTATTAGCTTGGTGATCGGGATAATCGTTTCTGTTTTCCAGGCTGCGACCCAGATACATGAACAAAATATAGTTTTTGTGCCAAAAATAATTGCTTGTGCTTTAATCTTGATCTTTTTAGGTTCTTGGATGATGACTACCATGACCGAATTCACGAACAATATCTTTGCTTTCATAAATGTCATGAAGTAAGAATTGGTAGGAGCTTATATGTGGGATTTAGTATTCGATAACTATATACTTTTTATGGCAGTATTTGCCCGGATGACAGGAATGATTGTTTTTAATCCCATTTTGGGGCGGAGAAATGTGCCAGTTATTATCAAGATGGGCCTGGCTATCTTAGTATCTCTTATAGTCATGGGCGTCTTACCACAAAACACTGTTGTTACCTTAAGCAACCCCGTTATCCTTCTCTTTATTTGCATCAAGGAGCTTTTTATCGGTTTTGTCGTTGGAGTCATCATTCAAATATTTTTGTCCATATTGCTTATGGCAGGTGAGTTTGCCGATCTCCAACTGGGTGTGGGAATGGCAAGTATATATGATCCCCAAAGTAATGTTTCGATGTCTTTGGTAGGTACTTTATTTAACATATTTTATATGGCCTTGTTTTTTGTTTCCAATGCCCATTTGAACTTTTTTAGGATCATGGTTTACTCTTTTGACATACTACCCTTGGGTACGGTTCTCGTCGATCCGCAGTGTGGTCAATATGTAGCTTTGCTTTTTGCCAACATCTTAGTGCTTGCGGTAAAGTTGTCTTTACCGATAGTTGCCATCGAAATATTAACGGAGATTGGACTTGGTGTTTTGATGAGGGCAGTTCCGCAGATCAATATGTTTGTGGTTGGTTTGCAGCTGAAACTTTTGGTAGGAATTATTTTGATCGTGTTGGTCTTCCCCAGTCTTTTTGGATTTTTTGATTCAATGACCAATACGATGTTTGATAGTATTCAAAAGAGCCTTAGTCTGATGGGCTAGATTTAGGGATCGGGCATAGTTGATAGTATTGGAGATTTATGGGTAAATAAGACAGGGGGCGGGCAGGTATTTCCCAAGGAGAGAAAACACAAAAGGCTACACCTAAAAGAAGAAAAGATCAAAGAAAAAAGGGTAATATCTTCCAAAGCCGTGATATTGTCAATGCTTTGAGTCTTTTAGGACTATTATTATTTATTCGTCTAGCAGTTCCTTATTTTTACGGATATATGACTAAATTGCTGACAAAGTATCTTAGCCGTTTTGCGCAAATTGATTCCTTGACTCCTTTTGCCGCACAAACCTATATTTCTGAATTTGCTATCCAAGTTTTATTACTTGCTCTACCCTTTATAATAGTCAGCGCAGTTTTAGCTATTGTTTTTACTCTTGCGCAAACCAGGCTGAATTTTGCTGTTGAACTTTTAAAGCCAGATTTTTCCAAGATAGATTTTATCAAGGGCATCAAAAAGATGTTCAGCTTACGTCCCTTGGTTGAGCTTTTGAAATCTATGGTTAAAGTCGTTATTATTGCGGTTTTATTATATACCGAAGTAAAAGCTAACCTTGGCGGATTTATCAGTTTTTATGATAGAAGTCTCATTGCCTCATTAGGCTGGCTTGTCTATACGACTTTTATGATCATGATAAAAATATGTATCTTCTTGCTGGCCTTTGGGGTATTTGACTATTTTTATCAATGGTGGGAATATGAAAAACAGATGCGTATGAGTAATCAGGAAATAAAGGATGAGCTAAAAGAAAGTGAAGGGGATCCGCATACCAAAGGCCGCCAAAAAGAGCGGCAGCGCAAGATGGCAATGCTCCGAATAGCTCAAAAAGTTCCTTTAGCGGATGTGATAGTCAAAAACCCTACTCATTATGCTGTGGCCATCAAATATGATCCTGATCGCGATCGCGCTCCCAAAGTTATTGCCAAAGGGCAGGATTATCTGGCCTTAAAGATTATCGAAATTGCCGAGATCAACAAAATTACAGTTATGGCTAATCCACCGCTGGCCAGGGGGCTCTATGAAGCGGTAAAACTAGATCAGGAAATACCGGAAGAGTATTATCAAGCTGTAGCTGAGATTTTTGTTTTCATTTATACAAAGTTGCGTAATAATGAAAAACCTCTTTTTTAAACAGGAATATCAAGAAAGTCTGTATCTGATATAGAAAATGTTTGCTGCGAAGGAGAAAAGCCCGCATGGCAAAAATTTTTGATAATATAGTAGTTTTGTTTATCATAGGAATTATTCTTTTGATCATCATTCCTTTGGATCCCTTTTTTTTGGATATGCTGATCATCTTTAATATCGTTCTGTCAATGGGGATACTTCTTCTCACCTTATACATAAAAAACACTTTGGAGTTTTCAGTTTTTCCTTCGCTGCTTTTAATTACAACCCTTTTTCGCATTGGTTTGAATGTTTCCTCAACAAGGCTTATTTTGGGCAACGGCGGGGAAGCTGGACATGTCATTAAAACTTTTGGTGAGTTTGTTATCGGCGGTGACCCCATCGTTGGTTTTATCATTTTTTTGATCATTGTTATAGTGCAATTTATGGTCATCACCAAGGGTTCCGAGAGGGTTGCAGAAGTATCAGCACGTTTTACCCTTGATGCTATGCCCGGTAAGCAAATGGCTATCGATGCCGACCTCAGCTCGGGATTAATCAATGATGCTACTGCTAAAAAGAGAAGGAGCGACATCCAGCGAGAAGCAGACTTTTACGGAGCTATGGACGGCGCTTCCAAATTCGTCAAAGGTGACGCTATCGTTTCCATCATCGTTGTTTTCATCAATATCATTGCCGGGCCAATTATCGGGATGATGGTTAATGGCAACAGCATTTCCGAAGTATTGTCTATATACACTGTTGCTACTGTGGGGGATGGTTTGGTTTCCCAGTTGCCGGCACTTTTGATCTCTACAGCTACCGGTATCATTGTCACCCGATCCGCTTCTGAAAGCAGTCTTAGCAAGGATCTTACCAAACAGCTCATATCTTATCCAGTGATTTTGATTATTATTGGTGGCGTTTTACTGACTATGTGTCTTATCCCAGGTTTCCCGGTAGCAATTTTACTAGTGTTGGGTGGATTTCTTGTTTGGGCCGGAAGACATTTGCGGAACAAAAACAAGAAACAAGTAGTAGAAGAAAAGGCAGAATTAACAGTAACCGAAACCGAGTTTTACAAAGATCCGGAACGAATATACGATATTATGGGAGTGGAATCTATCGAGGTAGAATTCGGCTATAGTTTGATTCCCCTTGTCGATGAGAAAAAAGGTGGTAGTTTTATTGATCGCATGGTTATGCTACGCAGACAGTTTGCCCTGGAAATGGGCATGGTTATTCCTTCTGTGCGCCTGCGGGACAATTCCTGTTTGGAGCCTGGTCAATATATCATCAAGATCAGGGGAGAAGAGATTGCTACAGGTGAAATTATGGTGGACCATCATCTGGTGATCGGTCTAACCGGTGAAAATGATGATGATATTGATGGAGTAGATACCATAGAACCTGCTTTTGGCATAAAGGGCAAGTGGGTGGATGCGGCAAACAGGGAAAAGGCGCAAATATTTGGTTACACTGTAATTGACCCGCTTTCGGTGATTATTACCCATTTATCTGAAGTTATTAAGGCTCATGCCCACGAACTTTTAGGACGCAAAGAAGTCAATCGCCTTTTGGATAATGCCAGAAAGACTGATAAATTCATTGTTGATGATGTTATTCCTTCGATTATCAGTATCGGAAATTTGCAAAAGATACTTGCTAATCTCTTGGTGGAGCAAATACCTATCAGGGATATGTCTACGATCTTAGAAACTATCGGCGAGTATGGAACTAATGTTAAAGATACGGATCTGCTTACCGAATATGTGCGGCAAACTCTAAAGCGGACTATTACCAGAAAGTTTGCCGATAGGGGGATGATGAAAGTCCTGACTATTGATTCCGATCTGGAAAATATGATCATGAATAGTGTCAAGAAAAATGATCATGGCGCTTATTTGACGATAGATCCTGAAAATGTGCAGAAGATCGTCAAGGCACACATGAAAGAAGTGGGCAATATTAGCGATATGATAAAAACGCCCATCATTTTAACCTCACCGGTAGTGCGATTATATTATAAAAAATTGATTGAACAATTTGTTAAGGACTCGGTAGTCCTATCCTTTAACGAAATAGATTCAAATGTAAAAATCCAATCGGTCGGGATGATTGCTATATAGTTTATGTTGGAAAATTTACTTTTCACGGGCAGGGTTTGGGCTAGGGAATGATGTGAATAGAGGTGAATAGAGGTGAATCATATGCTTGCAGTAAAAGAAATGGAAATAGAAATCAGCGATCAACTATGGGAAAAGTATTATGAGACGAAAGATATAGGCATACGTAATAAAATCCTTAATAATTATCTTCATATCGTCACCATCAACGCTAAAAGAATGAGCGGCATCTATAAGAATAAAGCTGAGATTGAAGATGTGGTAAATCAGGGTATTATCGCTTTGATTGAATGTATCGATAGATATGATTGGCGGCGGGGCGTGCAATTTGAAAGCTTTGCCTCTATCCGGGTGCGGGGTTCAATTATTGACTATATCAGAAAACAGGATTGGGTGCCGAGGGATATCCGTAAAAGGTTTGTCAATATCGAAAATGTTTATTCGGAAATGCAATCCTCATTAAACAGACAACCCACCGATGAGGAGGTAGCAGAACATATTGGAGTCGGAATAGACGAATTTAATAAAGTCATTTCCCAGTCACAGAGCTTTTCAATTTTATCTTATGAGAATCTGCTGGATAATGCCTATAATTTTAAAGAACAGGCCTCAATGATAGAAATGCCTGAGCAAAAGGTACAAGAAGAAGAAATAAAAAAGGTTATCGCTGCTTCCATTGATAAGCTCTCTGAAAAAGAAAGACTGATTGTCTCCCTCTACTATTATGAAGAATTAAAATTAAAGGAAATAGCAGTTATTCTAGGGATTACCGCTTCCAGGGTATCCCAAATACATACCAAGGCCTTAATGAAAATGGAAAAAATACTGGGCGATTATATGAGAGAATGAAAGAGGTGTCCAAATGACAAGAGGATTATATGCTGCCGCATCAGGGCTTATTAATTGCTCCAAGGCCATGAATGTTACTGGTAATAATATTAGTAATGCTGATACAACCGGCTTTAAAAAAGACGAGCTGATTTCCAAAACTTTTGGGGAATATCTGGTTTATAAAATTGGGGAAGAGGGTAGCAGCCAAGTTGGTAGTATTTCTCTTGGTATAACCGGCGATCAAATATGTACAATGTATGAACAAGGGTCTTTAACCAGTACAGGCAGGAGCTTGGATTTTGCCATAGAAGGGGAAGGGTTTTTTAACCTTCAGACTCCAGAGGGAGAAACAGTCTTGACCAGAAACGGACAGTTTTGTTTAAATGAAAACGGAATGCTTACAGACACCTCCGGGAATCTAGTTCTTGGCAAAAATGGACCAATCTCTATCGGACAATCTGATTTTAGTGTCAGCAGTGAGGGGGAGATACTGGTTGATGGCAAGTCTGCCGGAACACTGCTTATTACCTGTCCTACTGATTTGAATGCACTAGTTAAAGAAGACGGGTCGACATTTTCTTACAATGCTTATATCAATGAAAGTCAAGATTTCAAGGGGAACATCAAACAAGGATTTTTGGAAGGTTCCAATGTAAATATGATCGACGAAATGGCTAACATGATGCAATATTCCAGATCATTCCAAACAGCCAGCCAAATAGTGAAAATGATGGATAAAATCGAAGAAAAAACTGCAAATGATATAGCGGCATTTTAAGGAGGATTAAAATGATCAATGCTTTTTATAGTGGAGTTTCCGGAGCAAAAACCTGTCAAACACGCTTGGATGTCAGTGCCAATAATATTGCTAATGTAAGTACTACGGGATTTAAAGCGCAGCAAACAACATTTACGGACTTGGTTTATAATAATATGGCGATAGATGAAAATGCTTCCGTTATTTTGAAAGAGGGAAGTGGCGTAAAAATTGCGGATACCTCACCTTCACTTGATCAAGGGAATGTCGAATATACGGACGGGGTTTATGATGTAGCTATCTTAGGCGAAGGCTACTTTGCCGTAGGCGATGACGCCGGCAATATTTCTTATACGAGGTCAGGAAATTTCAGTGTGCAAAAAAACGGTGATGATAAGTATCTGATGACCAGCAATGGAGAATATGTTTTAGATAGCGAGCTTTCGCCAATTGTTATTTCCGGTCAAGCACAGAACGTACAGTTTACTACAGGGGCGCAAAATGCAGAAGCATCTTCTCAAGCCGATTCCGAAACAGAATCCTCAAACGCTCAAATAATAAATATTGGTGTTTTTAATTTTGACAATCCTTATGCTCTCTCGCCAGATGGATATGGCAAGCTAAGTGCTACAGCGGCATCCGGGGCAGCAAATCTTTATAATGAAGCGCTGATAGAACAAGGGGCTTTGGAGGGTTCGAATGTGGATATAGCAACTGAAATGTCAAATTTGTTGCAAGCTCAGAGGGGTTTTCAATTCAGCTCCAAAGTTATTCAAGCGGCTGACGAAATGGAAAGTATAGCCAACACTTTGCGTTAAAATGTTTTTAAGAGCAAAATTAAGCTGCAAGTCCAGCTAAAATAAAAGATAATTATTTTTTACTAAATTATTTATCCTAGATGCCGATATATTGAAAGAGGTGATAATAATGAGAATAGATTCTAAAAGCAATGTAGAGGGAATATACGAAAAAACCATGAAAAAGGACATAACAATTGCTGATAGCAGCAATAAAGGAAATAGCATAAATGAAGAAAAGAAGACTAGCCAGGATCGCATCGAGATTTCTCGAAATGGCAGCAGCTTTGATGAGCTTAGCTCTATAAAAGAAAAGGCTGTAGCGGATATCGAAAAATCTACCAGTCCTGATAAACTGCGCCAGTTGAAAGCAGCTATTGAAAACGGCACATATTATGTCAGCAGTGAAGATATTGCCGGAGCCATTGTGGGCTCAGGTAGTAATAATGAGATGGAGTAGAAAATGAATGATAAAGATTTGCAAAAATTAGCTACTTTGCTAGCCAAGCAATTGGATGTCCAAAACAAGTTTCTTGATTTGGAAAAAAGAAAGACAAAAGTTCTCGTTGACGGCAATATTGAAAAACTTGATGAAATTCTGAGGCAGGAACAGCCCCTGATTTTGACTTCTGGCAGTCTAGAAAAACAGCGTGAAGCGCTTTTAGCGGAAGCAGGCCTTTTGGACATGACCCTGCGGCAGATTATGGAAAATTATGATCCAGAAAATAAATACTTACTAAAAAGTAAATTTGACAACCTGGTTGATGTGCTTTCGCAATTAAAAAAGGTCAATAACATGAATGCCAAAATACTAAATTCCCGCCTTTCGGTTATCGGACAATGTCTGTCCTTAATTGGTCTGCGGCAAGAAAATCTTACCTATAACAAAGATGGGCTTTTTAGATAATGCATAATACCGTCTGTGCATAAGCCATGCCGTTGTCGCGGAATAACAAGGATGGGCTTTTAGATAATATATAAATAAGGAAGGTTTTGATATGGGGTCTACTTTTTCAGGACTTGAGATCGCAAGAAGCGCGGTTATGGCCAGCCAGGTCGCTTTAGATGTAACCGGGCAAAATGTGTCTAATGTCAATACCGAAGATTATACGAGACAATCAGCCGACTTAGTTTCGGTTAACCATAGCTCAAGTGTTACTAAGATATCCCTGGTTACTACCGCAAGCGTGGGACAAGGGGTAAGCGTATCAGGCATATCGCAAATAAGAGACGCCTTTTTAGATACCAGTGTGCGTAATGCCAATTCGCAATTTAGTTCCAACGATATTATTTTATCAGCCTTAACGGACATTGAGAATGTAATTGATGAAACAACAACCGATGGGCTTCATGCCATGCTCAGTGAATTTTATGATAGTTTGGAATCATTATCTAATAATGTAGGCGATGTGGAATATGCGGGCCTTGTTCGTTCGGCGGCCGAAAAGGTAACTCAGGTATTAAATCAGTATGCAACCCAATTAAGTGAAATCAGAGAGGAACAGACCTCATCTTTGGAGATAGCAGTTGATGATGTCAATACAACCATCGACAAAATAAATACGATTAACGAAAAAATTGCAGACCAAACTATAAGAGGTACTGTCTCCAATGAATTATTGGATATGCGCAATTCGTATTTAGATACATTATCGGGATATATAAATATTAAAGTAACTTCAAACGATGATGGTACTGTCTCTGTTTCTTCTGGCGATCTCAATGTGCTCGACTCAACATTTAGCCTTGCTACCAGCGGTGATCAGATAACTCTGCAAGTAACTGACAGTAGCGCTACTACGACGAATTTTACCCCCGACAGTGGAGATGTCCGAGGTTATCTTGATATCTTGAACGGAGCCGGCTCCTATGCGGAAGATGGGGAGAATGACTTTCAGGGGCTTTTATATTATGAAAGAGCGCTTGATGCTTTTGCTGAAGCCTTTGCGGGAACTTTTAACGATTTAAACACACTTGATGCTTCCTCTCCGGCTAACTTATTTACCGGTACTACTGCCGCAGAAATTTCCATTTCTGACGAATGGGCAGATGATCCTGATTATCTTGTGGTGGCCGATGAAGGTACCAATGACAATATAATAAACATGATTAATGCCATGGATGAGGATGTTGACCAAACACTTTATCCGAATATTTCGGGAACCTTTGAAGGGTATTCCACGGCCATAATGAGCGAGATCGCGGTCGAGGTAAGTTACTATACGGATATATCAGCTATGCATGAGAATATCTTAACTTCGGCAATAAACCAACGGGAATCTGTCATAGGTGTATCTATTGATGAAGAAACGGTAAATATGATCAAATATCAAAGAGCCTATCAAGCAGCGGCCCGTTTGATGACGGTATTCGATGAAAACTTGGACAGGCTCATCAATTCCATGGGAGTAGTGGGACGTTAGAGTTATTTCCTAGAACTGAGGTGATGAAATGCGTATCACAAGCAAAATGATTACCGATACTTATATGACCAATCTTAATGAAAGCATTGGAGATCTGACTAAACTTAGCGAACAGGTATCCACCGGGAGAAGTTATCAAAAGGCATCGGAGGATCCTGCGACCGCGCTTAAGGCATATAAAGTAAGAGAGAATTTGTCAAGGATATCCTTATATCAAGATAATGTCAGTGAGGCAAACAGTCTTCTTACTGATGTGGAGTCCGCTTATTCGGAATTAAATGAAGTTTTAACCAGCATTTCAGAACAAGTAATTCAAGGGGAAAGCGATACTTCCAGTGAGGATGACCGTGCTACGATTGCCGAAATCCTGAGAAGTTACCAGGCTGAGATTTTGGATATCGCCAATACTAGATCTTCGGATAAATATGTATTTGGCGGCGCTGATATGTCTGTGAAGCCATTTAATTTAGAAGATGATGTGCTTTATTATCATGGCAATGATGTGGATGGCGCTACTGTATATGAAGAGGAAAATTTATATTATGATGTCGGGCTGGGGTTGGAGATTGATCAAACAACGGGAGAAGTTGTTTCTGGTACAGCCTTTAATGTCGCCAATTGCGGCAACGAGATCTTCGGTACAGGTACGGATTCGGACGGCATAACCAATAATTTATATAATTTGATCGGCAAGATCGCTGATAAGTTGGAAAGCAATGATTTAACAGACCTTGATGCTTATGTAACAAAACTTGAGACCATCACGGACAATGTTATGGTCCAATATACCGGTATCGGGCAAAAAACAAATTTTCTTGATTTTGTAACTACAAGACTGGAAAACAGCGAGGCTAATGCCGAAAAAAAACAGAGCCTTCTGGAGACGGTTGACAAGGCAAAGGCTGCCGTAGAATACAGCGCGCAGGAAACGGCCTATGAAGCTGCGCTTTCCATGGGAAGCAAGATCATTCAGTATTCTCTGCTTGATTACATAGATTAATTCTGGTATAAAAAAATGATGAATTTATCAGAAATATCACGATATATATCACAAGTTAATATCAAAACCACCCCGGCTAAACTTTTATTAAATCCTGAACCAGCAAAGCTAGAGATCACCAGGGATAGGGGCGGTTTGGATATTGAAACCGAGCCAATAAAATTGGATTTAGACAATCGCGCCTTTTTTGATTCTTTAGGTCTTAAATCAATCAGTGCCTTTGCCGATGATAACGTAGCGAAAAGCCAAAAAGCGGTTTTAGAAGTCATGGCCAGGTATGCGCGTGAAGCCGAAATTAAAGCTACGCCAAAATGTAATAATGCTATAAGTCAGATCGGCATTATGCGAACCCAGAAGAGCATCGAAATGATGCTTGTTTTTATACCGGAGGAAGGTCCGGAGATTAATTGGACAGGCGGAACGATTGATATTGAATATACCCTGGACAAATTGAATTTTAATTGGTGTATCCAAGATCTTAAAGGTACTTATATTCCCTATTCGGTAGAGTATTCTGTGGAATAGCAGAATTTGGATAAAGGAGCTTACGAATTATGAAAATCAATACGAAAGATTTCGGGGAATTGACCATAGAAGAAAGTGAAGTTATCTTTTTTCCTAAAGGGCTTTTTGCTTTTGAGGAAGTGAAGGAGTTCGTGCTCATCGAAATGGATGGGTATCTGCAAAAATGGCTGCAAGCTGTTAATGATGCCAACCCCAGATTAATTGTTCTCAATCCATCCGATATTTTGGAAGGTTATGAACCGCATATTCCTGATGAGGTTTTAAGGGAATTAAAGATAGGGAAAAATGATAAATATTCTATTTATGTAGTCGCGGTTATTCCGGAAAATATTAAAAACATGACTGTCAATCTAAAAAGCCCGATTATCGTCAATTATGAAAAACGGCTTGCCGAGCAGGTGATCTTGGAAAAAGAAGATCTTCCTATCCGCTACCGCGTTTTCCAGGAGAAAAAGGGGGGCTTTTAGATGCTGATCTTAAGCAGAAAATTAGGTGAATCCTTTTTCATAGGCGAAGATGTTGAGGTCTTTATCCTTGATGCGCAAAGTGATAGGATAAAAGTCGGTATAGTTGCTCCGGAGAATATCAAAATCATCAGAAAAGAATTAAAAGAAACAGAAGCAGCGAATCTGGAATCCGTTAATTCTGCGGGGAATATAAATTTTAGTATCATGAAAGAAAAGAAATGATTTCCTTGATTTTTTATAGAATATATCTGAAATAAGCCGTTTACTGGTCTTTATAGCCAGCAAGCGGCTTATTTATTAGAAAATTTTCACAAAGGACTAATCTTTTAAAAATCCTAAACGATATAAAAGACGAATAGAGAACTTCATCTAATTAACATATAAACCTGCGGCGTACGAGCAGGTCTATATAATAAAAAAATTAGGAAAAGGATTTCCTAAAACAAAAATTCAAGGAGGAAAAAACAATGCGTATTAACAACAATATTGCAGCTTTAAACACTCTAAGACAGTATACCTCGAACACTACTTCAACCAACAAAGCGATGGAAAAACTTTCTTCAGGTCTTGCCATCAACCGTGCAGGCGACGACGCAGCAGGCTTGGCAATATCTGAAAAAATGCGTTCACAGATCCGCGGCATCGAAATGGCTTCCGATAACAGCCAGAACGCGATCTCCCTGGTGCAAACTGCTGAAGGTGCTTTGACAGAAACCCACTCCATCCTGCAAAGAATGAATGAACTGGCTGTTCAGTCCGCATCCGACACCAATGAAACCATCGACCGTAATGCTCTACAGGCAGAATATAGCCAGCTTGTGACAGAAATCGATGATATCGCTGATCAGACCAAATTCAACAATAGAAATCTTTTGGACGGCACCTATTCCGGAGCTACAGCCGAGGCTACACATACTGGCTTAGCCAGCGATCTTGATGTTAGCGTCACCACCGCCGCCAGTGCTGGCTCCATCACCCTTAACACTATATCCGACTGGGCCGCCACTGTCACTGCCGCTAACGGCACCGCGACTGCCGACTTCACGGCTACGGCCGGGATTACTGCGGGCTCGGTGGCTGGTTCAGTAGCCGATGGTGCTAATTATAACGGTACCTATCATTTGCAGGCTACAGGCTCGGCTCTTAATGCCATGACCTTCAACTTGGTGGATGCTGATGGTGCAACGGTTGCTTCCACCGGTTCAGTGACGGTCACCGCTGGTGGCGCAAACACCTTAAACTTCGGCAATTATGGTAACCTTAGCATTACAACTGGAGCTGGAGTTACTGCAGGGAATCTCACTACTGCATATGACGGAACTTCAAGCGGCAACTTTAGCATTACGATTGCCGGCGGCGTGGATGCTGTCTCCGTACCCAGCGCAACTCTTAACGGCGTACAGATCAAACAGGGCGATACTTCCGCAACTTTGGCTACCGGCGTTACTATAGACCTTTCTGCTCTGACTAGCGCTGACTGGGCTTCCCAGAATGCCTTGAACACAGCACTCTATGGATCTACTACCGGTTCGGGCAGTATTACCGTTGCCACGACAGCTGCCAAAACAGGTTTGACAGTTCAGACTGGAGCCAATAACGGTGAATCTTTAAGCATTAACATCAACAGCATGAAATCAGCAGATTTGGGCTTGACCGGTTCTACGGTTGCCACCCAAGCTGGTGCTGCAACGGCAATCAATACAGTTACGGATGCTATCAATGAAGTTTCCACCCAACGCGCTAATCTCGGTGCTTATCAGAACAGACTTGAACATAAGATCAACAACCTCGATACTTCTGCCGAAAACCTGCAAGCTGCGGAAAGTAACATCCGCGACGTGGACATGGCTGAAGAAATGGTAGAATTCACCAAGAACAATATCTTGCTCCAGGCTGCACAATCCATGTTGGCACAGGCCAATTCCCAGCCTCAAGGCGTATTACAATTACTACAATAAGCAAATAGCATAATTTATTGACAGCTTAATTACAGAAATTTATGCCAAAGGGCTATATTAGCCCTTTGGCATAAATTAAAAAAGAAAATTAGCACTACTATCAGGTTTGTGTTACCCATGTAGCTTAGATGATTAAAATAGGTAAAACGGGATTGAGTGAAGCTTATGAGAATTGTGCCGATTTCACATTTAATGCCCGGAATGATAGTGGGCAAGAATATATATAACCAACATAATTCCTTATTACTCTCTAAGGGCCATATATTGACCGAAAGAGAGATAAGAAGGGTCATTGAGCTAAAATATCAGGCGATATTTATTTCTGATAGTTGCTTTGATGACGAGATCCTGGAAAACACGGAAGATATCAGTGATGTTTTGAGGAACAGAGCTGTTACTGCAACGAAGGATCTTTTTTTCCTCATTAGCAGTAAAAGAACATTGAATGAATCTGATATAACAAAAGCAAAGAGTTCCGTTGATGACATAGTCAATGAGATCATTATGAATAGAAATGCTACTTACTCAATGACGGACTTGAAATTATTTGATGACTATACTTATTACCACTCGGTAAACGTAACTGTCATTGCCGTTATCATCGGGGTTTCCATGAATCTTAACAAGGCCAGTCTTTGTAAATTAGGATTAGGCGCTCTACTACATGATATTGGTAAAATATTTGTACCCAAAGATATTCTGGGAAAAGAAGGAAAACTGACTTCTGAAGAATTTGAAATAGTAAAAAAACATAGCATGGATGGATATGAATATCTAAAAAATGTCAAAGATTTCCCAGGTGAAGCTAATTTGGCGGTACGGTCACATCATGAGAAATTTGGCGGAAAAGGGTATCCGGATGGTATTAGTGGCGATAAAATACCCATATTTGGCAGAATCCTGACAATTGCCGATGTCTTCGATGCCTTGATTTCCGATAGACCCTACCGAAAAGCCTTACTCCCATCAGATGCTGTTGAATATATTATCGGAAACAGCGGGGAGCTTTTTGATCCTAAAATTGTTGATATCTTTATGGAAAAAGTTTCTCCCTATCCAATTGGTACCTATGTAATGTTAAGTAATGGACAAAAAGCAATAGTGGTCCAGAATAATCCCAAATTTGGACTGCGGCCAAAAGTTAAAGTAATTTCCGATACAGAGAAAGCACTTTATTATGATCTTAGTAAAGAATTTTTGGATATTACCATTACAGACATAATTTTCTCTTAAATAACAATTTTTAATATAAAAAACAAGCTTCTGGAGAGGTGTTTCAAATGATAAAAGTATTAATTGTTGATGATGCGGCTTTCATGAGAATGGCCATCAGAAAGGTTCTTGAAAAAAACAACTTTGAAGTTGTCGGCGAGGCCGAAAACGGAGAAGTTGGTCTGGAAAAATATAAACAATGTAGTCCGGACATTGTTACTATGGATATTACCATGCCGGAAATGTCAGGAATCGAAGCATTGAAAGAAATTTGCAAACATGATTCTAATGCGAAAGTTGTTATGGTGTCGGCGATGGGACAAGAATCTTTGGTAAGAGAAGCCATTTTGAATGGCGCTAAATCTTTTATCGTCAAACCCTATAAAGAAGATCACATCGTACAGACATTAAACAGTATTGCAGCTGCTGGTTAATATTTAGTAACAGGCCCTTTATGACAAAACAAAAAACTTTAGTAAATACGCTACTGGATTAAGGAAGTGATAGATTTGTCAGCCGATAATACTATGGAATCTTTGCTCGATATGTTTATTTTTGAGACTTCACAAAATCTTGAACAACTGGAGAAGCTGATTATTGACAATGAAAAATCCAGTGAATTCACCGATGAGGCTATAAACGAGATCTTTCGCATTATGCATACGATCAAGGGCTCCGCAGCCATGATGATGTTTGGTGATGTTTCTTCCGTTGCCCATAGCGTAGAGGACCTGTTTTATTTTATCAGAGAACACAGTGAGGATCATATTGATTGTAATGGTGTATATGATCTCGTTCTGGAAAGCATAGACTTTATTGGGGACAAGCTGGATAAGATTAAAGCTGGTAGTAACGAAGAAGATGACGTTACTGCTATTACCAGTAAAATATCCGCTTTCTTAACTAAATTAAAAGAGAAGCACCAAGGTGTCTCTCAAGATGCTACAAATAATGATACGAATAAAATTGCCGCAGATAAAGACGATTTTTCCGATGGCATTGCAAGCCAAGATGCTGGTGGCAATCGCTTTAAGGTACATGTGCTTTTTGAAGAAGGCTGCCAGATGGAAAGCATACGGGCATTTGATCTGGTAAATAAGATTGCAGCATTTTCCACAAATTTATCATGCGTACCTAATGATATTATGGATAACGATAATAGTGTTGCCTTTATTCGTGAACATGGATTTGATGTCTATTTCAATACAGAAAAAAGTTATGACGAAGTAAATACTTTCTTTGAAAATACGATGTTCCTTCGCAAAGTCGATATCGAAGAACAAAAAGAAAATGAGTTAGCTAATAATGTCTCTAAAGCTGAAGTAGAAGCTGAGGCTTCTATTGTGGAGCCTAGTAAAAAACAAATTGATGTAGCGGAAAACGTCTCGTCATCCGATATGCACAATCAGGCGGCGACCATTATCAATGTTCATGTTGCAAAACTGGATAAACTTATGGATCTGGTGGGAGAAATGGTTATCTCCGAAGCCATGGTTGTGCAAAATCCTGATCTGCAAGGTTTGGATCTGGAAAACTTCAAGAAAGCTGCCCGTCAGCTTCATAAAATAACAACTGAATTACAAGACACGGTTATGTCGATACGCATGGTCCCCCTGGCCGATATTTTCCAAAAAATGCATAGAATAGTCCGCGATATGGGTAAAAAACTGGATAAGGAAGTGCGGCTGGAAATCATTGGTGAAGAGACTGAAGTGGATAAAAATATCATAAAACATCTTTCCGATCCGCTGGTGCATCTGATGCGCAACTCTATCGATCATGGGATTGAAGATAAAGAAGATAGAGCGGCAAAAAATAAGCCCCAAGTGGGTACTGTGACCTTAGAGGCCAAAAACGCTGGCAATGATGTTCTGGTGATTATCAAAGATGACGGCAAAGGCTTAGATAAAAATAAAATCCTCGAAAAAGCAAAAAAGAACGGCATTTTGAAAAAAGAAGTATCGGAAATGAGCGATAAAGAAATATTTAACCTCATTCTCCTTCCAGGATTTTCCACAAATGATAATATAACCGAATACTCCGGACGGGGTGTCGGTATGGATATAGTTGTTAAGAACATTGAGGAAGTAGGCGGCTCAGTATCGGTGGAAAGCATTGAAGATGCCGGTACGACCATTACCATCAAGATCCCGCTTACCTTGGCGATCATAGACGGTATGAATATCCGGGTAGGCAAGTCCACCTATACATTGCCTACAATCAGCATCAAAGAATCTTTCCGTCCGAAAAAAGAAGATATCGTTACTGACTTCTATGGCAATGAAATGATTATGGTGCGGGGACAATGTTATGCCGTTATGCGTCTTTATGAGATATTTAACGTGGACCCTGATATTACAGATCTGACGGAAGGCATCTTTATTATGATTGAGATAGATGATAAACGCGCATGTATCTTTGCTGACGAACTTATCGGTCAGCAGGATGTAGTGGTCAAAGCATTATCTAATTATATTAAAGACGTACATAAAATCCATGGTGTTTCTGGTTGTACACTACTGGGTGATGGAAGCATTAGTTTGATCTTAGATCCGGGATGGTTTTTATCAAGACAATAAAAAATAAAAATTGTTTTAAAAGCTCTAAGGTTTAGAGATAAAAATACGATTTATTTATTAAAGAAGTGTTTGAATTAGCACAAATATAAAAACATATGATTGGTTGATTTAAAGATCATTCCTGTTATGGAGATGAGGCTACGCTTTAGTTCCCTACTAATTACCCTACTAATTTCCCTACTAAAACACATTGATAGGACCTGCGTGATTTGTATATCCCCAAGAATATCACTTCGGTTTTATCGTTGAAAGCGTCTAAATTTACCCATAGCTGATTAAAATAAGGTCTATTTGCACTGATAAATCCTCAACAAGAACAGGAGTGATAAATAAGCAATCGCTAGGAGGATTTGTAACATGAAGTTTACAGGAAAGTTTTTACTTAGTTTTATAGTATTGGCTATAGTAGCCGTTGTAATAAGACTTATTGGAATAACAGATATAAAAACAATGTTTATTATATTTGGATTTGCCGCTTTTGGAGCTGTATTATCAATCGTATTTGGTCTTTTGATCTCTCTTAAATATAATAATCCTTTAAAGAGAATTGCCTTGGCTGCCAGAAAAATAGCCGAGGGAGACTTCAATATCAATCTTGATGTCTATTCCAAAGATGAAATCGGTGAAGTAGCAATGGCATTAAGAGTTGTGATATTCCGCTTGAATGAGACGTTTTATAATCTCGACGCATCTGCGGAACAGGTAGCCTCCGGATCTAAGCAGGTTTCTGAAGCCAGTATGCTTCTTTCCCAGGGGACAACCGAACAAGCCAGCTCTATTCAAGAATTGACCGCCTCTATGGAAGAGATATCTGCTCAGACGAGATTAAATTCTGATAATGCCAATGAGGCCAATAAGCTTTCTGTAGGGTCAAAAGCCAATGCCGAACGCGGTAATTCTCAAATGCAAGAAATGCTCAAAGCGATGAACGATATCAATGAGTCATCTGCAAATATTTCCAGAATTATTAAAGTTATTGACGATATCGCTTTCCAGACCAATATTTTAGCTTTGAACGCTGCTGTTGAAGCGGCAAGAGCGGGGCAACATGGCAAGGGGTTTGCGGTTGTTGCCGAGGAAGTTCGTAATTTGGCAGCTCGCTCAGCCAGTGCTGCTAAAGAAACTACAGCCATGATCGAAGGCTCTATCGAAAAAGTTTCAGGCGGGACAAAAATCGCTAATAAAACTGCAGAAGAACTGGATATTGTTGTCCAAGATATTAGTAAAATATCTGCGCTGATCAGTGATATTGCAGTTGCTTCCAATGAACAGTCAAGCGCACTTAATCAGATCAACCAGGCTCTTATGCAAGTATCGGCAGTCGTTCAGACCAACTCCTCCACTGCTGAAGAAAGTGCGGCAGCCAGCGAAGAACTTTTCAGCCAGGCTGAGGTCTTAAAACAGGAAGTAGCAGAGGTTAAGTTAAAACCAAAGAATGAAAACATATGCGATGAAATAGCGGAATTTGATTTAATAGTAGCGCAATAGTAGATTTACTTATAATAAACAGTGCTTTAAGTAAAGATAAAACATTTTACAAGATATAAGTTTGGTAAATATCAAAAGAATGTTATTTTATATTTTCATAAATCGGGAGGAACTTAATGTTCCTCCCGGCGCAATTGGCGCAAGTTAGCTTTTATAAAGATGATAATATTGCCAAAACACTTGCTGATACAGTGATAGTCGTCAAGTGGTTTTGGAACTATAAATTAAGGATCTATATAAAAAAATATAGATGAAGGGAATCATTGTAACCACTGAAAAAGCGGAAAGGAGCGATTTATTTGAGCAAGTTAGTTGAAGCAGAATTAGCGGAATACCAGGAAGATACACAGAAGGGCAGGTTCCTAACCTTTCCGTTAGGAGAAGAATCTTATGGTATAGAAATTCGCTATGTTACCGAAATAATCGGCATGCAGCCGATTACCCAGGTGCCGGAACTCCCAGAATATATTCAGGGGATCATAAATCTTAGAGGGAAGATTATTCCTGTTATTGATGCGAGAATTCGTTTCAAAAAACCATTCAAAGAGTACAACGATAGGACCTGTGTAATTGTTATTGACATCAAGGATGTATTCATCGGTTTTATTGTGGATAGTGTCTCAGAAGTACTTTCTATATCTGACGAAGATATTGTTCCCCCTCCCAGCATCCAGAGAGTTGCACATAACTATATTAAGGGAATAGGGAAAACAGCAGGCGAAGTAAAACTTTTGCTTGATTGTCAGAAGTTAGTCAATGATGATGAAATATCCGAACTAAGCAACTAGAATAAACAACAAAACAAGGAGGTTAAATGTTATGAAGTGGTATGCTAACATGAAAATGGCAGGGAAGCTTTTATTCGGCTTCATAATCGTGGCAATAGTAGCCGCTGTAATCGGTCTTTTTGGTATTGTAAACATTAAGACAATAGAAAAAAATGATCAGGCCATGTATACGAACATGACTGTTCCTATTCAACAGGCAGCCCAAATAGCCATCGACTTTCAACAGGTCCGCAATTACTCGAGGGATATGATCTTTGCAACTAATGCAGCTGATGTCAAAAAATATTATGGCGAGATCACAACTTTATCGGCGGATATCACCGCGGTTGCCGATCAATTTGCAACAACTATCTTAAGTGATGAAGTTAAGGCAAAATATGATGAATTATCAGCCGCAAGAGTAGAATATCGAGCTCATTTAGAAAAGCTATATAACCTATGCTTAACCAATAATGATGCGGCGGCCTTAGCTTTATTAAGAGGTGATATGCTTAAGACCTGTAATGTAGAAAGAGATGCTATCAATGAGTTGATGGCCATGAAAGTAGAAGATGCTAAAGAAAAAGCTGATGCGAACTCATCAACGGCGAACACAGCTACATTAACAATGATCGCCCTTGCTGTGGTTGGTGCTGTAGTTTCCATTATCCTAGGGCTTTTCATCTCCCGTATCGTCAGCACGCCTTTAAAGAAGATTGCTGCAGTTGCTGAAGAAGTTGCTAATGCCAATTTAAATGTGGATGTCGATATCTACACCAAAGATGAGATCGGGCAATTGGCTGCCTCGTTTAGAAAGTTGCTCAATTCGTTAAATGGTATGATGTATAATATCGACGCATCATCGGAACAGGTGGCCGCAGGCTCCAAGCAAGTATCCGAATCCAGTATGCTTCTTTCCCAGGGCGCTACCGAACAGGCCAGCTCTATTGAAGAATTGACCGCTTCTATGGAAGAAATTTCTGCCCAGACTAAGTTAAATACTGATAATGCCAATGAAGCTAATAAACTTTCCGTAGCCTCCAAAACTAATGCTGAACGCGGTAATGCTCAAATGAAAGAAATGCTCAAAGCGATGAATGATATCAATGAATCGTCCGGCAATATCTCCAAAATCATTAAAGTTATCGACGATATCGCTTTCCAGACCAATATCTTAGCCTTGAACGCTGCAGTTGAAGCAGCCAGAGCTGGACAACATGGCAAAGGCTTTGCGGTTGTAGCTGAAGAAGTACGTAACTTAGCCGCCCGCTCCGCTAATGCCGCTAAAGAAACCACAGCTATGATCGAAGGTTCTATTGATAAAGTCGAAGGCGGCACTACAATTGCTAATAAGACTGCAGAAGAACTTAATGTTATCGTTAATGATATTGCCAAGATATCTACCCTGATCAGTGATATCGCGGTCGCCTCCAATGAACAGGCCAGCGCGATCAATCAGATCAACCAAGCTATTATGCAGGTATCCGCCGTTGTTCAGACCAACTCTTCTACTGCTGAAGAAAGTGCAGCAGCCAGCGAAGAACTGTCCAGTCAGGCTGAAGTCCTCAAACAAGAGGTATCAAAAGTTAAGCTTAGAGCCAAGAACGAGAACTCCTATAAACCAAGAGAAGAAGTTGCTGCTGTAGTAGAGAGCAAAAAAAGTAAAAAAACAGATTCATTCACAGCAGAAAAGAAAGAAGCTAAAAGAGCCAGGAATATTGATTTGACCGATACCGAGTTTGGCAAGTATTAAGCTATAGCAACATATTGCATAATCACTGTAACTAAAAAAGCGGGAGGGATATTAAGTCCCTCCCGCTAATGAAAGAAAGATAAAATTATGGTAACGATTACGCAAAAAGAATTTCAAGAATTAGCGGACTACATAAAGTCCAGGTATGGCATCTATTTAAAGAAGGAAAAAGAAGCCTTCTTGGTAGGGCGGCTGCAACGCGTGCTGGAACAAGGTGGTTTTACAAACTTTACGGATTATTATAACTATATAACTAATGATAAAAGCGGCGATGCGGTAAACACATTGGTCAATAGGATTACGGTAAATCATACCTTCTTTATGAGAGAATCAGACCATTTCTATTATTTTCGGGATATTGTCTTGCCGTACTTAGTAAATACCGTAAAAGACAAAGATCTCCGTATTTGGTGCGCGGCATCTTCCACGGGGGAAGAACCTTATACTTTAGCTATGGTAGTAGATGATTTTTTGGGTAAAGACAAAAAAAATTGGGATGCCAAGATTTTGGCCACCGATCTATCAAGCAGAGTTTTGGATATTGCCAAAAAGGGAGTTTATGACGGCGAGTGTGTTGCTCCGCTACCAGCTACCTGGAAGATGAATTATTTAAAGAAAATAGACGATCAGAGTTATATGATTGACGATAAAATAAAAAATGAAGTTATCTATCGCAAATTTAATCTTGTTGATAACTTTTACCCATTTAAGAAAAAATTTCATGTCATATTCTGTAGAAACGTCATGATTTATTTTGATAATGATACTAAGAATAAATTGATCAACAGGATGTATGATTTGCTGGTTGACGGAGGGTATCTCTTTATTGGCCATTCGGAAACGGTTGCAAAAGATGCAAGTAAGTTTAAATATTTAAAGCCAGCCATCTATAGAAAAGAATAAATCGCCTAAACAAGAGGTAGAGATATGGTTATAAATAAGAAAATAAGAGTTTTGATCGTAGACGATTCCCTGGTCTTCCGTGAAGTCTTATCAAGGACCATTTCTTCTGATCCACAATTGGAAGTTGTGGCAGTAGCTACCGATCCTTTTGACGCCAGGGATAAGATTTTGGAATATAATCCCGATGTGATGACTTGCGACGTGGAAATGCCGAGAATGAATGGTATTGAATTCATTCGCAGGTTATTACCACAGTATCCTTTGCCGGTGATTGTGGTCAGCAGTGTAAGCAATATTGTCTTTGATGCTTTAAATGCCGGGGCAGTCGATTTTGTGGCCAAACCGGAAGCCAAAAGCCGAGCCAATATGGAAAAATTTTTAAGCGAACTTATCGAAAAGATCAAAACTGCGTCTAATGCTAAAGTCAACATCCATAAATCCTTGCCAGAGAAGAACATCATCGGCAGCGATAAATTTGACACAAGAAAAATCATTGCTATGGGGGCTTCAACGGGTGGTACGGAAGCATTGTTTAGTGTTTTGAAGTGTCTTCCACCGCAAATACCGGGCATTGTGATCGTACAGCATATACCGCCGATTTTTTCGAAAATGTATGCTGAAAGGATGAATGCAACCACGCAATTAAATGTCAAAGAGGCTTGTACCGGCGATATGGTGGAACAAGGCAGGGTCTTGATCGCTCCCGGAGACCAACATATGACTATCAGAAAAATAGGAGATAAATACAGAGTCTATGTTTCCCCCGGTGATAAAGTCAACGGGCATTGTCCATCAGTGGATGTGCTTTTTGATTCGGTTGCTAAAGAAGCAAAAAATAATGCTATCGGAATTATTCTCACAGGCATGGGGAACGATGGAGCCAAAGGTCTCCTTGCCATGCGGCATGCGGGAGCAAAGACTATCGGACAAGATGAGCAATCAGCAGTAGTTTATGGCATGCCTAAAGTCGCTTTTGAAATCGGCGCTGTGGAAAAACAAGCTCCACTTGATAAGATTCCACAAGTATTGTTTTCTCTACTTAGATAAAACTCCTCCCATAGACCCTAAAAATTAAACAGGCTTAAATACAGATGGGTATGGCATCTGTATTTAAGCCTGTTTTTAAATCAGATTTTAAAATTATATTTTTTTCCCTAACGCTATGCCCAATTGCATCTAACAAAAGCTTGTAAAGTAGTTAAAAAATGCGTCTAGTGCGGCGTAATAATTCCTGGAGCAATAGGATATCTATTAAATCCCGAAATAGGCCCCTGCGCCTAAAGTGTCTACCGTCTGGGAAAAAACGCCGTCTAGGGAAAATAGGCGGATCTACTGGTGACATTGCCTCTGCAGATTCATTCATTTCATACTGATTTGCATATTCCGCTAAACGGGGATAAATCATGCAAACATTATTGTAAATTTTTTCGCCGGCTTGATCAAACATTTTTGGACTTATCATGTGATCACATAAATTCATCTGATCACATACAGAAACAATAAAAGGCTGAACTTTATAATAGACCTCTGGGTAAACAATATTACAGGTTATATTTTCTTCCATTTCTGGTATTGCTCCCATTTTATTATTAGGGGATCGGTTTGCCTCTTGAATGCTATATCGGTTTTTCATTTTTTCCTCCAATCTAAATCTTGGATTTATTTTTTTCTAATGCATCGTATGTATTTCTATCTCAAAATGTGAAGATGAACTTCTCTTTAGTAGGTCAACCTCAATATCTGAAACAAATATAAAAATGGACACCCCCACACATTTGATTGCGGGATGTCCATTTTCTATTGATAAGGAAGATAGGGATTCGCACTAACGTTGTATTATTCTCAAACTGATTTTGATGTATTTTAAGGAGGTTGTCCATAACCTATAAACATTTAGTTAAAAATTAAAAACTCTCCCCATTTCTTCTTCAACCCTTAATAAAGCTATATTTAAGGTGAACTTTTATGCCAGAATTATTTTAACTAAATTATGGTTCTTTTTCCTGATGCCTGCCCATATACTTCTAACAAAAGCCTGTTAGGGGAGGCATGTCGGATGCAGGAATACATACAAAAAAGGGTGCTGGAAATCAGCAATTATATTATTGAATCTTCAGCTACAGTGCGGCAGACAGCCAGTGTATTTGGCGTATCTAAATCTACCGTACATAAGGATGTTACAGAGCGGCTGCCTATGATCAATGAGATGGTCGCTGCACGGGTAAGGGATATCCTTGATAATAATAAGGCGGAGCGGCATTTACGTGGTGGGGAAGCAACCAAGCGTAAATATATGGATAAGAAAACTCATTCTTAATAATGCTTTTGCTTTGGAGTTATAAGATGCCAGAAAATAAGCTATAAGCTTATAGACAAAAAGACAGGGATTTTATTCCCCGTCTTTTTAGCGTATTTAATTAGATAATAGTTTAACGTATCTGGCCTTCACCATTGATGATAAATTTTAAACTAGTCAGCTCGCGTAGGCCCAAGGGACCCCTAGCGTGGATCTTTTGGGTGGAGATACCTATTTCTGCTCCCAGTCCGAATTCACCCCCGTCGGTAAAGCGGGTGGAAGCATTGACATAGACAGCTGCAGCATCCACTTGGTCTTGAAATTTGCGGGCCGTGAAATAATTATTGGTGATAATAGCTTCGGAATGGCCGGAAGCATATTTGGCGATATGGTCCATGGCCTCATCCACACCGGAGATGACTTTGACGGCTAGGATATAATCGAGGAATTCTTTATAATAATCTTCTTCCGTAACAGGCACTACGCTTTTCCCTAAGATAGCCGCAGTTTCGGAGCAACCGCGTAATTCAACTTGCTTGGTATCCAATAATTTTTTAGCCAATGGCAAAAATTCTTTGGCAACACTTCTGGCAACCAAGAGCGTTTCTGCTGCATTACAGACAGAGGGGCGGGAACATTTGGCATTAAAGATAATCTGCGCGCCCATTTCTAGATTGGCTTCGTCATCAATATATATATGGCAATTGCCTACGCCTGTTTCCACTACTGGGACTTTGGCATTTTCTACGACTGTGCGGATCAGGCCTGCGCCGCCTCTGGGGATTAAAAGATCTATATAACCGGATAATCCCATCATATCGATGGAACTTTGGCGGGAGGTATCTTCAACCAGGCAAACCGCATCCTCCGGTAGACCGGCTTCTTTTAAGGCACCGCGCATGATCTTTACCAAGGCGGTATTTGAGGAGATAGCTTCTTTGCCCCCACGCAAGATGACGGCATTACCGGATTTGAGGCAAAGAGCAGCGGCATCCACCGTTACATTGGGACGGGCTTCAAAAATTATGCCGATAACTCCCAGCGGCGTGCGGCGGCGGGAGATAGAAAGCCCATTGGGCCGTAGAACTGTATCGATGGTTTCACCGATCGGGTCAGGCAGGGCAGCTACTTCCAATAAGCCTTTTGCCATACCATCGATGCGGGCTTGATTTAAGGTAAGTCTATCTAGCATGGCTGTGGTCATGCCTGACTCAACAGCTCTATTGATATCATGTGCATTGGCTTGCAAAATTGCCTGCGATTGGTTTACAAGCGCGGACGCTATGGTTTCCAGGGCCTTATTTTTGATTTTTGTGTTGCAGATAGCCATTTGTCGTGAAGCAGCTTTTGCCGCCGCTCCTAGCTTAGTAAGATCACTCATAAGGACAGACCTCCTGCTTGTATATTTTTAGGGGCACGAAAAAGGGTGCCTACCGGTTTTCCTTCTAAGATATCGTAAAGGGCTTCTGGATGGCTGCCATTGGTGATGACCATATTGATACCGTTTTTCATGGCGATCTCTGCGGCAGCGATCTTGGTGACCATGCCGCCGGTGCCTCTTTTGGTTCCTGCGCCGCCACCAGATCTGCGCAAATCGTCATTGATCTCAGCGACTACCGGGATGAGGACCGCTTGTGGATTTTCCCTGGGGTCGCAATCATAAAGACCATCTATATCTGAGAAGAATACTAGTAAATCAGCTTGGCAAAGAGCCGCTACCATTGCCGAAAGGGTATCATTATCGCCAAATACTTTGTTTTTACCTGACTCTATTTGCTCAAAACTAACGGAGTCATTTTCATTGACGATGGGGATTACCCCTAATTCCAGCAAGGACTGGAAAGTATTGATGAGATTTTTCCTGCGGGCTTTTTGATCTACGTCTTCCCTGGTTAATAAAATTTGTCCCACCATATGCCCATACTCAGCAAAAAATTTATCATATAAATGCATCAACTCGCATTGGCCTACCGCTGCTACTGCCTGTTTGTAACGCAGGTCGGAAGGCTTTTGATCCATGCCTAATTTAGCGATACCGATGCCGATGGCGCCGGAAGTTACCAGCACTATTTCGCAGCCTTTATTTTTAAGGTCTGATAATACTCTAGCCAAAGACTCCAGATTGCGAAAATTAAGAGTGCCGTTATCGTGGGTAAGTGTAGAGGTGCCCACTTTGACGACAATACGTTGCTTTTTTGTTTGTTCAGAAACCATACTTATAACCATCCAATTCTTTTTTACTTAAGCTCCTAATTTATGGGGGTAGCCCTTCTAGGCTCCTAACTTTTTTAGTATATCACTTCCAGTGTTAGGGGGCAATCCTTTCGCCAACTGTTCTATGCGCAAAATTAAAGCATGGGATATGCCCATGCTAAAAATGTTTAAATATAAAAATATTTCTCACTTATTCTAAGTCTAAACTGATATCTAAAGCTTTTATGGAATGGGTCAAGGCGCCGATGGAGATAAAATCAACTCCGGTGGAAGCTACTGCGGATAAGTCTTTTTTATCCATATTTCCGGAAGCTTCTACCTGTGCTTGCCCATTAATCAAAGCTACAGCTTCATGCATGGTAGGTATATCCATATTGTCTAGCATGATGATGTCGGTTTTGGCAGCGAGCGCTTCTTTGATCTGCTCCAGGCTTTCCACCTCTACCTCAATCTTTAAAGTATGGGGAGCATTAGCCCTGGCTGCGGTGATAGCGGCAGTGATACTTCCTGCTGCTTTGATATGATTGTCTTTGATTAGTATACCGTCGGCGAGGTTAAAGCGGTGATTACTGCCTCCTCCTGTCTTGACGGCATATTTTTCGAAAACACGCAGTCCGGGTGTGGTCTTGCGTGTATCAATGATCTTGGCTTTGGTGTCTTTGATCTTTTCGACTGCTTCATGAGTGCGGGTGGCTATTCCTGATAGATGCTGGATAAAATTAAGGGCTGTCCTTTCCGCGGTTAGCACCGAAGCTGCCCGGCCACTGAGTTCGGCGATGATGTCGCCTTTATTTATCAGGTCGCCGTCCTGAAAATTTGCCTGAAAAACAATATCCTTATCTACCAACGCAAAAGCTGTCTGGGCTACTTCTATGCCGCAAAGTACCCCGGCTTCTTTGGCCAGGAGCTGACCTGATACCATATTATCATAGGGGATAGTGCTTTGAGTAGTAATATCTCCCGTGCCGATATCCTCGGCAAGAGCTTTTTTGATTACTTTTTCCATTAATTCTTTATTGATCATTATTATGCCACCTCTTTGGCAGTTTTTTCTATTTGGCTGGCCAGTCCTCGCGGTAATGAGCACCTACAGATTCTTTACGGTCATTAGCACCCAGTGCTATGTAGTAAGCTACCATAGCCATATTGTAAAGCTCCATACTACATTGGGAAAGCAAAGTAGTCTTTTCTAAACGTGTGAGTAATTCTTCTGTATAGGAAACAGCCTTTTGCAGCTCCTTGCCTGTGCGTACGATACCACAGTATTGGATCATCATGCCTTTTAAATCGTTGGTTTCCTTTTTGATATTTACGGTTTCCAATAGGGAATTAGCAGCTTGAGGCATATCGCCTGTTGCCCAGCGGAAATTATCATTGATATGCTCTGCGCTTCTTCTGCCGAAGACCAGACATTCCAGTGTGGAGTTGCTGGCTAAACGGTTTGCTCCGTGCACGCCAGTGCAGGCAGCTTCTCCGCAGGCATAAAGGCCGTCAACGCCTGTTGTTCCCCAAAGATCGGTTTTGATGCCCCCCATCATATAATGCTGCACGGGGCCAACAGGTATACAATCTTTGGAGATGTCGATACCATTTTTCAGGCAAGTGCCATAAATAGTCGGGAAGCGCTTTTCGAGGAATTCTTTACCTCTTTCCTGGATGCAAAGATTGACATAAGGTAACTTTTGACTTTTGATCTGACGGTATATTTCCCTGGCGACGATATCCCTGGGCGCTAATTCATTTAATTCATGGCGTCCCAGCATAAAGCGTTCGCCTTTTTCATTATAAAGAAGTCCGCCTTCTCCCCGTACTGCTTCCGAGATCAGGAAGCATTGCTTGTTACGGTTTTGTGGGGTATAAAAGCCGGTAGGATGGAATTGGACGAATTCCATATTATCTAAGGTAGCCCCTGCACGTTTGGCCATAGCCATGCCGTCTCCGGTAGCCACGATAGGATTTGTGGTATAGCGATAGACTTGGCCGATACCTCCGGAAGCGATGATTATACAACCGCTACGTAAATATGTCCACTCGCCGTCTTTTTGACCAATGATGCCGGATACTTTTCCATCATCGGTAAGTATATCCATGACAAAAAAGTTTTCGATCATTTGAATATTTTCCTGAGGCAATACCTTGTCTTTGAGCGTGCGGACAATCTCCCTGCCTGTGGCGTCGCCGCCGCAATGGAGGATACGCCGGCGGCCATGACCGCCTTCTAAGGTAGTTATCAAATTTCCCGAGCTGTCTAAATCAAAATTAATGCCATAATCTATCAAGGAGTGGATATCTTCGGGACCTTCTTTGACGATAGTTTCTACTGCTTTCGGGTCGCAAAGACCTGCTCCGGCGCGCAAGGTGTCCTGATAATGATATTCAAAGCGGTCCTCACGCTCGGTAACAGCGGCTATTCCCCCTTGAGCGAGGGAAGAAGAGCTTATCTCCAAGCTGTCTTTGGTAAGTATAACGCAGGATAAGTGCTTGTCCAGATGAAGTGCGGCATATAATCCGGCGATGCCGCTACCGATGATTACTACGTCTATATCCTTAACTGAAATCGTTTTGCCTGTGTTGGGAAAAATATATCTTTTCATTATTTATTACCCTACCTCAAGCATCCTTTCCAGGGTGCGTTTTGCCTTTTCTATGGTTTTTTCATCTAATCTGATCTCAAATTGCATTTTTTCTAAGGATAAATACACATCCTGGAGAGTGGTTTTTTTCATATTTGGGCAGAGAATACCACTGATTGCCGGATAGAATTTCTTTTGCGGATTGTCCTTTTTCAGCTGATGGAGAATTCCTTCCTCTGTAGCTATCAGATAGGCGGGATAGTCGGTCTCCTTGGCGTATTGAATAATTGCGGAAGTGCTGCCGATAAAATCGGCATGGGCCAAAACTTCATCTTTACACTCTGGGTGAGCAAAAAGAGGAACTCCAGGATTAGCTTTTTTCGTTTCTAGGATCTCCTGGAGTAGTATATGGTGATGCGTGGGGCAAAAGCCGGGAAAAAGAAGGACCTCTTTTCCTGGTAATTGTTTTGCCACATAGCGGCCCAAATTTTCATCAGGGACAAAGACGATCTTTTTTTGCGGCAGTGATTTGACTACCCGTACAGCATTGGCAGAGGTGCAGCAAATATCGCACTCGGCTTTTACATCTGCGGAAGAATTGACATAGCAAACAAAAGCAGCGTCGGGATGTTTTATGCGCAGAGCTTTTATATCTTCGGCAGTTACCATGTCGGCCATGGGGCATCCGGCTTCCAGGACAGGCAAGAGCACGGTTTTTTGCGGGCTTAAAAGCTTAGCGCTTTCGGCCATGAAATGTACTCCGCAAAAAACGATTACGGGAGCAGCAACGTCTTTAGCCCTACGGCTCAAAGCGAATGAATCGCCTACAAAATCAGCCAGGTCTTGTATCTCTCCGTTTTGATAATTGTGCGCTAAAATTACGGCATTTCTTTCTTTTTTTAGTGCCAGTATCTTATCTGTGATTGACTGCAATTATTTCACCCTTCTTTCGACCTTAGGTGTTGGACACATTATACCATAGGTTTTGCATATATTCATTAAAATATTTTAGAGTTTAATGAATTTTTTAGACAAAAATGCTATTTTGTATCTCATTGACAGTGTCCCCTGAGAGGAATTATAATGAGAACAAAAGTTTTCCTATATTTACCTAATTTTATAGGAGTTTTTGTCTAAAAATGGGGAAAAACTTGTTGGGAAGTATAAAATAAAGTTGATAATAGTTAAATTTAAAGTAAATAATTGGACTTAGCTATAAAATATAATGTAATTCGGGAGGGAAAGTAAAATGGTACAACATATAGAAATCGCAGATCAGGATGCTTTCAAACAAACAATCGCCAGCGGGGTAACTCTGGTTGATTTTTATTCCGAGTGGTGCGGACCTTGCAAGATGTTTGCTCCTATCGTTGACGAAGTGGCAGATCTTTTTGAAGGCCAGCTAAAAATAGCGAAAGTGGATATAGATAAGGTAGAAGAAGTTGCCAGAGAATATAAGGTAATGAGCGTACCTACAGTTATCATATTTAAAGACGGACAAGCAATGGAAAAGAATGCCGGACTTGCTGATACCGATGACCTGACTGATTTAGTTAAGAAAGTTCTGTGAAATAATTGATAAAAAGAACGCCTTTTAAGGCGTTCTTTTTTTATATATAATCTTAATCCAATTGATGCTGGCCGGTATAGAGCTGCCAATAACGGCCTTTTTGCTCTAATAAATCCGCATGGTCGCCCCGCTCGATGATCTGGCCGTTTTCCAAAACCAAAATAGCATTGGCGTTGCGAACGGTAGAAAGCCGGTGAGCTATGACGAATACGGTACGGTCTTCCATGAGGGCGTTCATGCCTTTCTCGATCAGACGCTCGGTACGGGTGTCGATAGAGCTGGTTGCTTCATCCAGGATCATTACCGGCGGGTCGGCTACATAGGAACGGGCAATAGCCAGAAGCTGGCGTTGTCCTTGAGAAAGGTTGGCGCCATCGCCAGTAATGACTGTGTCATAACCTTGTGGCAGGCGGCTGATAAAGGAATCGGCGCTAGCTTGATGTGCTGCTTCAATACATTCTTCGTCAGTAGCGTCAAGCCGTCCATAACGAATATTTTCCATGACGGTGCCGGTAAAAAGATGGGTGTCTTGTAAGACCATGCCTAAAGACTGGCGCAGATCATCTTTTTTGATCTCACGTACATTGATGCCATCATAAGTGATCTCACCTTCTTGTATATCATAGAAGCGGTTTATCAGATTGGTTATGGTCGTTTTGCCTGCGCCGGTGGAGCCGACAAAAGCGATCTTTTGCCCAGGTTTGGCGAAAAGGGAAACGTTTTTGAGCACGGGATTGATGCCGTCATAAGCAAAAGTGACATTATGGAAACGCACATCGCCCCGCAATGGTATCAGTTCCTCTCCTTTTTTCCAGGCCCAATGACCGGTATGCTGTCCTGCAGGTGCTATTTCTAAGGAATCATCTCCATGCTGTACCACCGTGACCAGAGTGACTCTTCCTTCGTCTATTTCGGGTTCTTCGTCAAGAAGCTCAAAGATACGTTCGGCACCTGCCATAGCTGCAAAAACATTGTTTAGCTGCATACTGATTTGATTGATTGGGTGGCCTACCTGGCGGGAATATTGGAGGAAGGCAGCGAGTGAGCCGATGTCGAAGCTGCCTTTGATCACCAAGATACCGCCAAAGACCGCTGACAGGGCAAAGCAGATATTGTTAAGGTTGACCATGATGGGCATGATGATGCCGGCAAAAAAGTTGGCATTACTTGCTGCATGGAAAAACTGGTCATTGATCTTATAAAATCCTTGATTGGCTTGTTGTTCATGGGTGAAAACCTTAACTTCTTTGAGGCCTTCCACCATTTCTTCAATATAACCATTGAGATTACCGATTTCTTTTTGTTGTTTTTGAAAATAAGTACGGCTACGTTTGCCTATGGTGCTACTTAAGAAAAGCATCAGGGCGATAATAACGGCTGTTACTACAAAAAGCAGGGGACTTAAAACTATCATCATCACGATGACTCCGATAAAGGTCAGTGCGCTGGAAAAAAGCTGGACCAGGCTTTGTTCCAAGGCCATTTGCACATTATCCATGTCATTGGTATAGCGGCTCATCAATTCACCGTGGGTATGGCTGTCAAAATAGCGCAGAGACAGGCTTTGCATATGTTCAAAAACGTCTTTGCGCAGCGAATTGACCGTTTTTTGGGCAACTTTTACCATAATTCTGCTTTGCAGATAGATAGCTGCACTGCCTATTAGGTAAATACATGCCAGGATGATCAAGCCCTTGGCCAAACCCGCGAAATCTCCGGGAAGGATATAATTATTGATTAAAGGTTTGAGAAAGTAGGAGCCGGTCAGCATAGAAATGCTGCCGATGAGCATCAAAATCATCACAAAAAATAGCTTTAGCCTGCTGTCTTTGAGGCGCCCTAATAAACGTTTGATAACTAATTTGGTGTTTTTAGGCTTTCCTATACCCATAGCATGAGGACCCATTGGGCCTTTGGGGGTGCGAAGTGGCGCTTTTTTTTCTTCACTCATTAGGCTACCACCCCTTCTTGCTGTGAAGAATTGATCTCGCGGTAGACCTCATTATTTTCCAGCAATTGCTGATGCGTACCGCAGCCTACCAGTTGTCCGGAATCCAAGACCAAAATCTTATCGGCTTCCCGAACAGAGCTGATCCGCTGGGCGATGATGATAATAGTGGTATCGGGAAAATATTCCCGGAAAGCACGGCGAATCAGTAATTCTGTAGCTGTATCTACAGCACTGGTGCTGTCGTCAAGGATCAAGATAGAAGGCTCTTTCAACAAGGCGCGGGCGATGCAAAGCCGCTGACGTTGTCCGCCGGAAAGGTTGACCCCACCTTGTTCCAACTGAGTATCATAACCTTTGGGGAAAGAGAGGATAAATTCATGTGCCTGTGCAACTTTTGTTGCTTTTTCTATTTGCTTCTGGGTGGCGTTCTCATTGCCCCAAAGGAGATTTTCCCTGATGGTGCCGGAGAAAAGCACATTTTTTTGCAGCACCATGCCAATACTATGACGCAGCGCCTCCAAAGTATAATCCCGCACATCGCGGTCATCTATTTTCACCTGGCCGTTAGTTGCCTCATAGAGACGGGGAATTAAATTGACAAGAGTAGTTTTGCCGGTACCTGTACCTCCGACCAAAGCGATCATTTCCCCCGGATTAGCGGTAAAGCTGATATCTTTAAGCACATAATCACCTGTACCAGCGGCATATTTAAAGTCTACATGGCAAAATTCGATTTTTCCCTGTTTAGCGGTCTCTTGATTAGCGGTTAGGTCATAGATGTCATTCTTTGTTTCCAGGACTTCCAAGACCCTTTGTCCGCAGGCCTTAGCACGAGCTGCCAGCAAAAATACGAAAGAAACCATCATCAGATTAATCAAGATCAACATGATATAACTAAGGAAGCTGATTAGTTCGCCAGTACCCATGCTACCTGCTCCCACCATTTTTCCGCCTACCCAAATTATGGATATAGTAGCAAAATTGATGATCAGCAGCATGATCGGCATAATGAAAATAACGGTATTAGCGGCATGGATCGCTGCTTGCATCAATTCATCATTGGATTTTTTAAATTTTGTTTTTTCATATACTTGGCGCACAAAGGCTTTAACGACGCGTATAGCAACCAGATTTCCTTGTACGCTGGAATTGAGTGCATCTAAGCGGGTCTGCATGAAGCTGAAAAGTTTTTCTGCCTTGCGCATGATAAGCCAAACAGCTAAGCCTAAAATAGGAATGGCGACTATAAGGATGATTGAAAGGCGCGCATTGATACTGATAGCTAAAACTAAAGAGCAGACCAGCATCAGCGGTGCACGGATAAATATGCGCATTCCCATAAGAGCGGTGAACTGTAGTTGATTGACATCATTTGTCAGGCGTGTTACCAGGGAAGCCGTGCTGAATTTGTCGATATTAGAAAAGGAAAAATCCTGTATCTTCTCAAAAAGGCTGCGGCGTAAATTGGCAGCAAAGCCTTGACTAGCCACGGCTGAAAGCTTCATATTGATACAGCCCAAAAGAATAGCTACGCAAGCAAGCCCAACCATGAGAATACCGATTCTTAAAATATATCTGATATCCTGTCCGGGGATGCCGATATCGACGATCTTGGACATTAAAAAAGGAATCAAAAGTTCACAAATCACATCTACGGCCATTAAAAAAGGAATCCAGACCAGTAATTTCTTATACTTTCCTAAAAACACAGAGAGCTTTTTTAACAAGAGGCAACACCTTCTACTTTATTTTAGATACTCCAAAAGTTTATTGAGAAGAATTAATAATATGATTATAAATTTTTAAAAACTGATCCCACAAAAAACTTATTTTTTCTTCATAATAATACATCTAATCATGCTATTATAACCTTAAATTTTTTTATAATCAACCATAAAAGCAGCTAAATATTAATATTACCTTAAAGAAATATTTTTTCATTGCAAATTAAAGTTAAATTTATTAACAGCTAATTTTTGATAAATTTAACTATTTTATTTTTTTAAGTTATATACCTAAATTTTCTCTTTTAAAAAAGTTAAATAGGCTTGCTTTTTTGCCTTTATTACAGTATAATATCTTTTGCATTGTGCTTTTGCCGCTGTAGCTCAGTCGGTAGAGCGCATCCTTGGTAAGGATGAGGTCTCGGGTCCGATTCCCGACAGTGGCTCCAAAAGAAAAACCCCTGTACTAATATAGTATAGGGGTTTTTCTTTTTGTTCTGATTTTTCGCTCAAAAAGCATTTTTAGTCACTATTTGGACACCGAGCAAAAAAACAGTTCGGAACAGGGGCCATTTAACTTCATTTATGGCCTGCTCCATGCATGTGCAGATTTCGGAGTATTGGCAGGCTTGTATGCCGTTTTTATGAAAAAAGACAAGGCGATTTTTTTTGTGTAGGTACGAGCTTGTTCAACAAGACGGGGGAACAACATAAAATCACAAAATGGAACTGTAAATATAACATAGTATTTGCACCCAAATATAGAAGGAAGGTATTCTATGAGAAAAAAAGATTAGAAGTGGGTGCAATATTGAGAGAATTATGTAAATGGAAAGGAGTACATATAATAGAGGCGGAGGCATGTCCAGACCATATACATATGTTGGTAGAAATACCGCCCAAAATAAGCGTATCAATTTACATGGGATTTCTAAAAGGAAAAAGCAGTTTAATGGTTTATGAGAAGAGGTGAAATATGCAATATAAATACCGAAACAGGGAATTTTGGTGCAGAGGTTATTAATATCCATTCTTCACGTTCCATTTCAACTCACCCCAAATAATGATTGTTCTTTAAGACTTCGGGCCAACTTGGCCCGAAGTGACGAGCTTGCCAATTCATAACTCTATCTATATTATTACTAACCAGATATTCAGATAGATTAGGAACCAAACCTTATCCTATCTTTATTTGTGGGAATATCGTTAACTACTTTTTGCCACGCACCATCTTGGAATACTTCATATTGTTCAAAAGCACAAGGCAATCCGTTTGCAGTAGATATGTCACTGCTATCCATGAGCTGAAAATGCAAATGTGGAGCAAAAGAATTGCCTGAATGACCCACTCTACCAATAACTTCACCTTTTTTTACACTCTGACCAACTGAAACCTGAATAGACCCTGTTTGAAGATGAACTAGCGCAGCATATACTTGGTCGCCACATTCCATAATGATATAGTTGCCGGCAACTGATTGTATGTCGTCTTTTTTTGGATCGAAATAATGAGCATTTTTATAAGCGTTAGACATATCTGAAAGAAAATTCGTTCGTTCTCGTTCTTCATAACCATCCTCTGCTTGGACAATGATCCCGTCGCAAGGTGCATATACTTCTTGGCCCCAACAATAATATTCATTTAAGGGAACCCCCAAAAGGAGATATTGCGGCAAGCTAACACGATAGGCGGGCCAGCCCTTTCTTTCCCAATCCACTTGTATAAAGTCATAAGCATATCTTGTTCCTAACTGGTCTGTTCCGTGGCTCGGAATTTTTGTCCCCGGAGTGTTAGGAGAGAGCCATTCTCCCCGCAAAGGAAACTCTACAATTATCGGCTCATGCGCTTCAATCGTCTCATGCCTCCTAGCTTCATTATTGAAAATGATTAGTGCTACAAGGGCAAATGCCAGTACGATACTGATACGTGCAGGCATGTTCTTTTTCCCATTCCACACTGCTCGCATTTCCCAACCCCTTATTTATTGCTTGACGTATAGAAAATTTTCCTAAATTCGTCAAAGTATTCGTCAAGTGTTGTAATGATACGATTATAATCCAGATTTGAAGTTTGCGAATTTCTAATATCGTCCAATATTTGATTAGTAAAACCTATATTAGACCAAAGAATAAACTGTTTGCATTTGTCAATATTCAAACCAACTCTAAACTTAGAAACATCAATCATATCGAATATTTGATGGTTGCATGATGATTGTTTTTTGTCGGCCCTTTTCGCAAGTGCTTTGTTGATTTCATCAGAGCTTGTCATCGTAGAAAGTTTATTAAACTCAAAAATCCAAGGATATTGCTTTATCAAATCAATTTGAAGTAGATAGGATTGGCGCAACCTAGCAAAAATATCTTTTTCCGAAAAATCCATTTTCGTAAAATATTCTTTATCAAGAAGTTCGGCAAAGTAGTCATACACAAACAGAAAAAGTTCTTGTTTACTGTTTATATAATGAAACATTAGGGCTTTGGAAATCCCTGCTTCTTTCGCAATTACATTTGTTGAAGCGTTGTCAAATCCTCTCAATGCAAATTCTTTCAACGCTGCATTCAAGATAGCGTTACGCCTTTGAGGTTCTAAATTCAATAGTTTTGTAGGCATATTATACAATTCCTCCTTAAATAACACGTTGTATTTACCTGTTAGGTCAATTATATCATTATTTACCTAAAAGATCAACAAAAAAATCAACTATACACCTATATTCTTTTAAGATTCCGTTAAACGGTAAGCAGGTAATAAGAAGTAGTTTAAAAAAGTATAGATTCTGATACCTGTGAAAATAGGTAAAAAAGAAGCCGCAGCATATGTGCTGTTTCGATAAGATATTAAAAAGCAAAAATTATTACTTGTAACACACTCATAACCCGAAGGTCATAGGTTCAAGTCCTGCCTCCCCCGCCAAATTAAACACCTGATATCTTTAAAGATGGCAGGTGTTTTTTGTGTGTCTGAAAGGAGCAAAACCTCCAAGTTTATGTCTAGCTGGGACTGAAAGTCAGCAAATTCGTTCCAATACCGGATAAAAAATTTTTTAAAAGCTATTGACAAAAGGTAACATGTTGCATATTATATAAGTAACATGTTACCTTTATTGGAGGACTTACAAATGAATGAGCTAGAGCAGAAGGCTTATATTTTCGGAACGATATTTACATTATCGAACAAGCTGCAGGTGCTTGGAGACGAATTTGATAAGAACATTACTATTAAACAATGGCTTTTTCTCGTAGTCATTTCAAAATTCAACGAGCCTCCGACAATAAGTGAAGTGGCGAATTTTATTGGATATTCTCGGCAAAATGCAAAACGTATCGCAGCTGTTTTGTATGAAAGGGGTTATGTCACAATAGTGAAGGATAAAAATGACGCGAGGGCTTCACGGATTGAGTTAACCTCAAAATGTGTAGAATATTTTGGGAAACGGGACCAAAGGGAAATAGAATTCCTTGAGAAAATCTTTAGCGGATTTGATGCTGAAATAACCAGTAGTGTTTACAAAGGATTGATTATGTTAGAACAAAATATCAAAGCGCTCATGATACCGGAAGAGGATTAGCCTATAGGAGGAGAAATGGCATGAAAAGGAGGAGCAAGAAGAAAATGTCCATCATAATCGGAACTCTGATATGCGTAATAGGTATCATGGTGCTATTTTTTAATATTCCCTATTCAAAGACTAAAACGGAATTTGACATGATAGTAAGCAACCTGATCGCTGAAGCGGATCATCAACAGGACGTGTTTCGGGAAGAAGATATTAGCGGTCTGCCAACTCCTGTTCAGCGGTATTTTCAATATTGCGGTTATATTGGCACACCGAAAATGTTCTATATGAAAATAAGTTATCAGGATGTCGATTTTTCTTTTGGCAAAGATAAACGGATAAAAATCGATTACACGCAATATAACTTTGTTAATCAACCGGATAGGATCGCCTATATTGATAGCTCGATGTATGGCATCCCCTTTGAAGGCTTGGATGCGTTTTTAGATGGAGCTGGGTCCATGAAAGGCGTGATAGCAAAACTTTTTACTTTGTTTGATCAGGCAGGAGAAGTTATGGATGAATCGAGCTTGGTCACTTTCCTCTCAGAGATCCTCCTTGTACCCAACGCAGCTTTACAGGATTATATTAAATGGGAGCCGATCGATGATTTACATGCAAAAGCAACAATATCCTGTTATGGAATATCAGCCAGCGGCATCTTTTCCTTTAATGAAAACGGTGAAATGATTTCTTTTGTAACTGAGGACAGGTCAGCCGTTGCAACCGACGGCTCTAGCGAAAGGATAAAATGGTCGGTGTTTTGTGATGATTATATAGAAGTAAACGGTATTAAAAAGCCGACCGTTTTTCAAGCAATTTGGCATTATGATGACGGTGACCTGGTTTATTTTGACGGAAAAGGCACTATTGCCGGATATAATTAACCATCTTGGTTTTTGAATGGCAAGACGTTATTAATAATGGAAAGATCTGATATATGATGAATGCTAGGAAGATGATTTCAAATAATTTTCTAACCGTCTGGACAGGACAATTGCTATCCGCTGTCGGCAGCGGTTTGACGGCCTTTTCCTTGGGTATCTACGTCTTTCAGATGACCCAATCTGCAGTCAGTTATTCCCTAATTATTTTCTTCGCGTTTCTTCCTTCTTTTGTTCTGCTTCCTTTCACCGGGGTTCTGGCGGATAGGTTTGACCGGAAAAAACTTATGATTGTTGGTGATATGGGCGCAATAACAGGGCTGCTATTTATTCTGGCTGTTATGTTTTCGGGGAGTCTGGAGCTGTGGCATATTTATTTCGGAGTAGCGTTGAGTTCTTTATTTACAGCGATTCAAATCCCGGCCTATAAAGCTGTGGTAACCGATCTTGTCACGGAAGAATTTTACGCCAAGGCAAGCGGGCTCATCCAATTGGCAGGATCGGCTCAATATCTCATATCACCGATAATCGCGGGCATTCTCCTGGGGCTTTTTGATATAAAAATAATCCTTATGATCGATATCGGGACCTTTATCGTTGCAGCGGCAGCCGTATTTATTATTAAAAATAAATGTGTAACGGCTCAGGTGCATAAAAAAATAAAGTTTTCCGCTGGTATCATTGATTCGTTTAAGTATCTGCACTCCCAAAAAGGGCTTTTGTATTTGGTTCTGCTGGTATCCCTGGTTGATTTTTATATTGCACTACTGCAGTCTCTGTTTGGCCCTATGCTGCTGGTCTTGACGGATCCAGGTACCCTGGGCATGGCTCTTTCCATATCTGCTTCTGGAATGCTATTCAGCAGCCTGGCCATCGGCATATGGGGACTGAAAAAAAACAAGGTTACGGCTTTATCCTTATTTTTAACGCTGACCGGCCTGTTTTACGCACTTGTGGGTGTTTTTACAAAGGTAAATCTGATCATTGTTTTCTGCTTCCTCTTTTTCTTAACACTACCATATGTGAATACCAGCCTGGAGGTATTAATTCGAAGTAATGTGGATAATGAAAAGCAGGGGAGAATTTGGGCTTTAATATATGCTATTTCACAGGCGGGTTATTTATTGGCAGTCGGGACGGCTGGCTTTTTAGCGGATCATGTGTTTTGCCCGCTGTTCTATTCTGGCGGGGCGCTGTCCCGCTCATTGGGGACCGTTATCGGGACCGGGCAGGGAAGAGGGATCGGTTTTATGTTTATCCTTTCCGGCATATTAGTTGCAGTAATCGCCTTAATAATAGGAAGGATAAAAGCTATTCGATCGTTGGAAGGATAATTACCGTTGGCTATGGCTTTTTGGTCCTTAGAATGTATCGTCTGAATAGAGAAATAGTAGCTGATTTAATTAACATAGGAGGATTAATTTTATGAACTATGTAGTACCAACACTATCCATAGTATGCATGGCAATTGTTGCCCTGGCGGGCATCGTTATCCCAGTCGTGCTGTTTCTTGTATTCAGAAAAAAATACCAGGCGGATATCTTACCATTCTTTATAGGCTGCGTGGTTTTTGTAGTATTTGCATTACTAATTGAGGGTTCGATCAACAGACTCATTCTTACATCGAGCCTTGGCAAAACAATCCAAAGCAACATCTGGCTCTACGGTATCTTTGGCGGCCTGATGGCTGGAATTTTCGAGGAGACTGGCCGCTTTACTGCCTTTAAGACCGTATTGAAAAAGAAACTCGGTAATGACAGAAACTCCCTGATGTACGGTGCAGGACACGGGGGATTTGAGGCGTTTTACATTCTCGTTTTCAGTATGGTATCGTACATCTATATGGCCGTGATGTTGAACGCCGGCATGGCCGATAAGATGACTGCCGGCGTTACGGACACTGCTACCCTGCAAACACTCAACGCTACGTTCGCGGCGCTTGCCGGAACCCCATCCGCTGCTTTTCTGATGAGTATAGTCGAGCGTATTGCAGCTGTGGTCATTCAAATCTCTTTATCGGTTCTCGTGTGGTTTGCCGTGAAAGACGGTGGCCGTTTCTGGCTCTTTCCTCTTGCTATATTGCTGCATGCGCTCGTTGACGCGTTTGCTGTCATTTTGGCGAGCCACGTTTCCAATACCTGGATGATTTTAGGTATGGTTTACGTTCTGGCAGCCTGTTATGTTGTGATTGCAATAACAGTATGGAAGAAATACACTTCAGATAAAAACATAATTGCGGAGATTGGGACGGACGGAAAAGTGTAACCATTCTTGCCCAAAGGCCACACAGCAACCAAGCATTTCAAGCTTATGCTTGTCCGCGGGTATCCCTTGGAAGTACCATGCTTCACTTTCTTGAAGTTTGCCCCCCCTGAAAGAGAAAAGTTTAATTATATCAATTTTTGCGTTATTTTGGCGGGGTAATGCCGAATGTTTTAGTGTACTTATTGTAATGTTTATGATTATCTGAATCTTTGTATTTGTTGGGTTGATAATTATAGTGTCTAAAAAGGAGACTTAAAAAATTAAATGAAAAATTGGTTTAAAAAATTGATACTATTTCAGATATCACAGAACATAACTCTTATCGGCTCCCTAGTCGTGGCCTATGCAGCAATCTGGTATATAACTATAGAAACTAACTCGGGAGTTATGATGACCATATCTATACTCTGCACCTGTCTGCCCCAGATTTTTATTTCCCTTTTTGCAGGGGTATGGGCAGACCGCTATAGCCGCAAACTGCTTATAATTGTCTCTGATCTCTTTATTGCCGCCGCTACCCTAGTACTAGCTATTTTTTGGCTTAAGGGCAATACCGACTTAATTTTATTTTTTTCGGTTATGGCATTACGCTCTTTTGGTGCTGGTGTTCAGCAGCCAGCTGTCAATGCCCTGATCCCCCAGATCGTACCAGTTGAACATCTCACTAGAGTCAATGCTATCAATGCTACCATTATGAATATTCTCACCCTGCTTGCCCCTGCTTTAGGTGGTATTTTGCTGGCTAGTGGTTTTGTGAATGCTCTTTTCTTTGATGTAGCGACTGCAGTAATTGGTGTATCGGTATTGGGCTTTCTGGCAATAGGAAAGGTGGAAAAAGCTGCGGGTGCAGTGACCGGTTCCCTGTTGGGCGAGTTAAAAGAAGGAATAGCTTATGTTAAACGTACGGACTGGCTTCGCTTTATGCTAATTTCTTATGCCATTGGTTTCTTTTTAGTGGCACCGGCCTCTTGTCTTTCTCCTATCTTCGTAGGGAGGGTTTTCGGTCCAGAAATATGGCGTCTCACCGCAAATCAGATCTTTTGGTCAGTGGGGGCAATAATTGGTGGAATAGCAGTAGCTACCTGGGGTGGATTTAAAAACAGGGTATTTTCAATGGGTTTTTCTTTCCTGTTTTTCGGAATAACTTTCACTGCTATAAGTTTTATAAGCAATTTCTGGATATATTTATCAATTATGGTAATTGCGGGTTTTTTCCTCCCCATGTTTACCACAGCGGAGATGACCTTTATTCAAGAAAAAACCGAGGAACAAATGATGGGCAGGGTGTTCTCCCTCACTAATATCGTCGTCTCATCTGTCGTGCCAATATCGATGCTGATCATAGGGCCTTTGGCTGATATCATAGATATCCGTTATATCATAATTGTCAGTGGTTTAATCTTGACAAGTTTCTCTGCCTATCTGCTTAGCAATAAACGTTTGCTAGCTCTTGATATGGAAGGTCCGAAAAATCCGGATTTTTTACCAAGAAGCGAAAATCCTATATCGGAGGCAGAGAACTGAAAAGAAGATCCGCATAATACATATAGGTCGAAGCTGAACCAGCCGATACTTAGAAAAAGCGAACTATTCTATGAAAGAGGAGTGTAATAAAGAGGATGATTAACGCGCTTTATTAACAGTTATAATAAGTTTGCGTTTACTGCCGTCTTAGTGAAGAAAAAAGGCGGAAATATGAACGCAAAGGTTTTACTTAAAGAGAATACTGTTGAAAGGTTGGAAAACTGGAATCTAGGGGATTTCCGGTAGTAACATCGGATAGGGTGGCCTTATGGGTAGCAATAGAAAGAGAATAGCCTATTTAAGGAGCAAACCCTTATTAGGTACTTATATAAAATAGGTCTTGAATGTACTAAAACAAAAACTTCATTATGATGGTTTTGTGTGGCGTGTTTGATTTCTATCAATAGGAGCGTTTATACATTGATTTAAAAGTAAATTTAAATAAAAAGTGAAGAGAGGTTATATTTATGATAAAGCACTCAATTACAAAAATAATTTTATATTCTGCGATTACTGTTATATTCATTGGCTTACTTTCTGGTTGCAGTGCAGATATTTCCACATCGGGATTCGGATACGATTATCCCGAAAGTGAAAAATATTCCTCTGGAGGGGCATCGCTCCCTATGGAAGGCATTAATGAGTTGGAAATAAACTGGGTGGGTGGAAATGTAGATGTTCATACATATGAAGGCACGAACATCGAATTTTCCGAAACGGCAAGCTCCGTTACGGATGAGTTGAAGTATTATCTTGATGATGATAGACTTATAATTCGTTTCTGTGACCCGGGAGAAATTCATGTAATTTCTAAAGACCTAACAGTAATGATACCACAAGACCTTAATCTCTCGGAAATCGTAATAGATTCTGTCTCGGCAGATGTTACATTGAAAGATATTTCCTGTGTCAACCTGAAAGCAGACAATACTTCCGGTAAGTTAACGGTAGACGGTAGTTTTCAAAAAATAAAAGTTGATAGTATTTCTGGTGATACAGATCTGACATGCGCAGTATGTCCGCTGGCAATGAATTTAGATACCATCTCCGGTTCGTTAATTTTGCGTATACCTGAAAACGAAGGATTTGAATGTAATTTTGAAAAGGTCAATGGTAGTATGGAATGCTCCTTTGAGGCCACAATAGCCGATGGAAAAATCACCTATAAAAACCGTGCTGCTGTTTTTAACATCGAAACTATTAGTGGTAACATCAAGATCCTGAAAAAAGACGCATGAAACTAACAGAACTGCCGGATATAATACCACAGTGGTAGTGCATAGTGGACAAAGGGTATTAGACAAGCTTCTTACTTAATGTTTTATTATTTTTTATGGTGGCTATTGCTTTAGTACTATTGCAAACATCTTGAACTACTGCTTAATGATACTCTTGATAATTTTAATCATCTATGTTTTCAACCATATTATTAACCGCATTCAAGCTATCATTTGGTGGATTATACAGCCAGTAATCAATAATATTGTCTATACTGCAGCGTTATTGAAATTAAAGCAGGAGGACATAAAGTGAAGGGTAAAAAATTTATTAAGATAATGAATTACATTATGATTATCATTTTAATTGCTTTATGGGGGAGTATCTTGCTTATCCACGGTACTGCAGGTGCTGTGGCATGGGCACTAGCAAAATTATTTATTGCGCCAGTTGGTGTGGTATTCGTATTTGTTAGTTTGATAGTACTTATTATTTGTTTTGTAAAAAAGAAAAAGATTACTCAAACATTGATTTCATTATTTTTATCTATAGTTCTTGCATTTCCTATGCTTATGCTTATGAATGTTTTACAGATTGCATATCCTGCGAGCATTGACAAAGTACAACCATCAATTACGGTAAGATGGCCATTAAAGGAAACGACAATTGTTGGATGGGGCGGAGATACAATAGAAATAAATACGCCGCATGTCATATGGGCATCAGAAAGATGGGCATATGACATGGTTATGAAACCGGAAAATACAGGCAGTGAAATACTTGAGGATTATGGGATATATGATAAAGAGGTAGTTGCGCCTATTTCTGGTACAGTTGTTGAAGCTTACGATGATGAAGATGATATAATGCCAAATTCAGTAGAATTTTTATCTATGGAAGGGAATCATATTTACATAAAGATTGATGCAACTGGGACCTATTTATTATTGAATCACTTTAAAAAGGGGAGTATCCTTATTACAGCCGGTGATTACGTAAATGAGGGAGATGTCATTGGACGGGTTGGAAACTCAGGTTCTTCATCTGAGCCTCATTTACATATTCAACACCAACGTCAAGATCCAACGAAAACTGTTTATCCAATCTTTGCAGAGGGCCTGCCTCTTTATTTTAAAGATATCGATGGGAATGCTATGCCAGAGAAGGGCTCGATAATAACACCTATAAATTGAAGGTTATGATCTTATTTGAGTGCTGTGTATCAATCCATAGAAAAAAATATACGGTAAAATCCTCCACGAGGCCTAACAGATTGTGTTAGGTCTCATTTTTTTAAAAAATATTAAAAATTTTTAAAAAGGGTCTTGCAAAATTTAACTTTTTGTTATAACATATGATATATAACATTTGTTATATATCATATGTTATAACAAGGTGGTGCATTATGGGACCTAAGAGTACATTTACTAAAGAGCAAATAATTGATGCAGCTTTTGAAATAGCGAAAACTGAAGGTATTGATCATATTACTATGAGAAAAGTCGCTCAAAAAATGGGTAGCTCTGTAGCTCCCATTTATGTAAATTTTAAAAACAATGAAGAATTGATAGAAGCTGTTGTAGAGAGGATTATTGGTATTAGTCAACAGCTTCTTATCGAAGAAAGTAAGGGGAACCCGTTCTATGATATGGGGAGGGCAAGCCTGAGATTTGCCGTGGAATATAGCGTACTTTTCAGAGAATTGGTTATGAAAAGCAATAATTACATGAAAGACTATGATGAAAAAATAATGCCTGCGTTAATTGAAGAGATGAAAAAGGATCCTGAACTGAAAGATTTTACAACAGACGAATTAAAAACAATATTACTAAAGATGAGGATATTTCAATTAGGACTTTCGGTAATGGTAGCCAACCGTTTACTACCGGATAATTATGAAATGCAAGAATTGATGGATTTATTATCAAGTACAGCAAATGATGTAATATTATCAGTCAGATTAAGTAAAACTGGAAACTAATAGAAATTGAAATGAGGCAATAAAAATGTTCAAAGGAATTAAATATCTTACAATGGTGAGTTTTTTGATAGTCTATGTATTAACTTTATCTACAACCGTTGCTTCTGCAAAAAACATTCAAGATACTGGCTTAGAAACCTTTTTTGACAATACAATGAATTCCAAATTGGAAAAATATCATATTCCTAATGCAACGGTATCGGTTGTGAAGGATGGCGAAATTGTATATAAGAAAGGATTCGGCTTGGCTGATATTGAGAATAATATCCCAGTTGATGCCGATACTACACTTTTTCGTATTGGTTCTACTTCCAAATTGATTACCTGGACTGCGGTGATGCAGCTTGTTGAATCCGGTAAGCTGGATCTGAATGCAGACGTTAATACATATTTGGATTTTGAAATACCGCCGCAGCTTGAAAAGTCCCTTAAGAAAACTACAACAGAACCAATAACAATGACCCATTTGATGACCCACACTCCGGGCTTTGAAGATTACCCTGACATGCTTTTCAGGCTTTCGGCAGATGAACTTCTGCCTCTGAACGAATATATAAAGAGCTACCAGCCTGCGAGGATATTTCCGGCCGGTGAAGTTGCCGCTTATTCAAATTATGGTACAGCATTGGCAGGCTATATTGTAGAAAGGGTATCTGGTCAGCCCTTTTCAGAATATGTTGAAGCAAACATTTTTACCCCCTTGAATATGAAAAACAGTACCTACCAGCAGCCACCGGTATTAGGTTCGTCTGCTTGTGTCGCCAAACCATATAGATTTATCAATGGGTCATATGTTGAAGGAGGTTTCGAGTATCTCTTGCCAGAACCGGCAGGGAGTATGAGTGCTACCGCCTCAGATATGGCTAATTTCATGATAGCCCAGTTATCCGACGGTTCTTATAATGGAAGAAAAATCCTTAAGGAAGAAACATTAAAAGAGATGCATAATCAGCACTTTACCTATGACCCGGCTTTAGGCGGGATGACTCTTGGCTTTATGGAAGGGGTCTTTAATGACAAGGATGTGCTTTTTCATAGTGGAAGTACTATGCTATATAACACATGTCTCTATTTGGTGCCCGAGATAAACACAGGTATTTTTATTTCCTACAGCGGGGGTAATCATATTCTTCATTCCGAGGTTTTTCAAGAGTTCATGGATTATTACTATCCAATTAAAGCTCAAATAATGGGAGCACCTATCGAAGGCAGCAAAGAAAGAACTAAAAAGTTTACTGGTGAATACCAGATGAACCGGAGAAGTATTACCACTGATGAGAAAATCAACAGCATATTAGGCGGAGGTATTATTAATGTTGATGTAAATGAAGATGGATATCTTATGGTTACTAATGTAGGAGAAACAAATAAATTTATTGAAATTCAACCTGGTGTGTACCAGAATCTTAGAGAAGGAAGAACCCAGGATTACTTTGGTCAATTTCATAAAATTATTTTTAAAACTGATCCATATGACAGAATAATGTTGACCACTGACGGCCCTATGACATATTCGAAAGCTCCATTTTATTCAAGTATGAGTTTTACAGCATTAGCTGCAATAATCATTATATTAATCGTAATAAGTTCGCTTATTTATTGGATAATCATAAGGATTTTAGGTTTATTTAAAAGGGGAAAAAATAAGAATTCGGGGTTGTCTTCTATTGCCCTTGGGGTTGGAATTGGCACCAGTATCATCATCCTGATTTTATGTGCAAGCCTGTTTTCTTCAGGCATTGATCCTGTATACCAATTACCAAAAGAAGCGTACATTCCTGTAGAAGGAAAATCATTACTTGATTTTATACCAACACTTATGTGGATTTTTAGTTGTCTACTGGTGTCTTTTACGGTGATTGCTTGGTGGAAAGGATTTTGGGGTCGGATTGCTCGCGTGCATTATGGTATGTTTACGCTGGCAGTTTTGGGATTAATGTGGATTATTAATTACTGGAATTTATTTTAAATGAGCAGATATTACCGGCGATTATTAAAAAATTAGATATTACATGAAATAGATCTGCTTCCCCATAACTCGAAGGTCAGAGGTTCAAGTCCTCTCTCCGCAACCAAGCAAAATCGCTGCTATCTGTTAAGTGAACCGCACCCCATTTGTTATACAGTATGCTATACTGAAAACGGAAAGTGATATGATTTAGTGGACACATAGTTAAGAGAATTTAGTAATCCGAGGTGTGTCCATGGTAATAAGGAGCTTTGACCGACAAGATTAGGAGCATAATTATGTCAAAAAGAAAATGGACAAATGAAGAGATCGAAGAATATAGAGAAGCGCATGGGGCTTTTTTCTATTGCAACAAAGAGGATTCCAACTTTCTCGTCCCAAAAGCATTTGGATTTGGTAGAACGGTTAATTGGGCAAACCCTATTTCATGGGTTTTTATCTTAGCAATTATCGGCTTTATTATTTGTAGTAAGTTTTTCAGATAATGTTTCTTTACACAAAATGAGCATAACAGGAAGCTGAAAGTATATAGCCTTGTTTCCATTTATCTATAAAATAATTCTTAAAATACATACCCCAAAAACAAAGGCGTATTAATAATGAAAAGATGCTTTGATTGGATATGATGAGGCAAAAGATAATATTCTAATGGCTGACCCCTATGGCAGTATAAAAAGATAATTACGAGTAGCTCCAAAAACAAACCCCCTAGAAAACTGCATTGCGCAGTAGTTTCAGGGGGTTTGTTTTTTAGTTTCTGCTTTTTATATTTAACCATGTTTTTTCTTATATTTTCATTGTTAATGGCTACTTTTAGTTTTTGAACTTTTCATATTAGTAATTATTCTTGCCACTTTTTCCATAGGGGTTTCATCTTCAGCCATTCCTCTTCTGACAGGGGTGGGTTCTGGCATTTGCAGCCTGGAAATTTACAATACGGTTCGGTATAGGCTCCTCTTTCGATTAGCTTTTGAATATTATCACGGTAGATTTGATCTACCTCATTATGATGCCAGGGCTCTTCTTTAAGCCAGAGATTTTTGGGGTGGACAGGCTTTTCGTACATCTTTTTGAAAAGTTCCATTCTCATGTCTTTCAGCCAGTTGCTGTTGAGATTCATCTGGCGGAATTGCCGCAAGGCTTCGATATCGATCACGGCAGCGACCATGGTATTGTTTGCCGAGGCGGAATAGGAAATGATATTGCCATAATAATCCACTATATGAGAATTACCACCGCCCACATCAAAGGGGTGAAGCATGTCCGGATGAATATAGACGGGGCCGACATTGGGACAAAGCATATAGACATTATTGAACTGGGCATGGCCCCGGTTTTGGACCATCCAGCCGCCTCCTCCCGGATAGCTGTTACCCGTCATGGGCATGCCTTCGCTGGGACGGTATACGACCTCCGCTCCGTTAAAAGCAAGAGCCCTAACGGCTTCGGGATATTCACCGTCACTGCAGCAGATAGTTCCGATATTGCCGATATCATCTGTTTTTAGTACAGGGTAGAAGGCTTCAATCCCGTCTCCGTACAATTCCACCCAACGGTCATATATATCATGTGGCGTACAGGAGCGTTCCCTGCACCAGAGATGATTTTTCGGGGTTTTATGAACTACTTTTCCCTCAGGGTTGATGATGAAAAGCATATTGAAATAGCGGTCTTTGATCACTTCAGGCATAATTGCCTTGCTTTGGGCGATGATATATGTGTCATACATTTTAGCTAACTCGCCGAGGCGTTCTGTCTCCGGGCCAGGGATTTCAATAAACAGATCTTTGGCGCACATTTTGTGGGGGAGGTCAAAGACTTCGTCGGTAAAACCTGTCAGGGCTCCTTCCGCAAGAGCTACGATTTTGACGGGCATATTGATATTGCATGTGCCAATGGAACCGTGAATGGCGTCTTCTATGGTCCTGAGATTTTTTCTAATATCTTTTCTTTCACTTATGCCGTATACTACGGTTGACAAACCTATAGCTAGATAAGGTGGAACTGGTTTTGGATCAGCCAAATTGATAACCCCCTTTTATTTAGCTTGCCGATATACTTATTATTAAAATAAATATACTACTAAATATGAAAAATTTAAATAGTACCAGTAAAGAGTATTGACCAAAGAATAACTTTCAGGGGATTTATTTTGCTAAAAGTATGCAAATTTTTCACACATTTGACTTGGAGTACGTTTTAGCCTTATTATATTGTTAAATGTGCCTTTTTTTGTTGTTATACTTTATGGATATAAACTTTTTTAATACCGGGATAATAAATTGATTTTATTTATCGGTTGATGGAGGATCTATGCTATTTTCCAGTACGTCTTTTCTTTGTTTCTTTTTGCCTTTGGTGTTATTTATCTATTATGTTTTTTTACGCAAAAATGTTTGGCTGAAAAACATGTTCTTATTGGTTGTCAGCTTGTTTTTCTATGCCTGGGGCGAACCAAAATTTGTTTTGGTAATGGTCCTTTCTATTGTCTGTAATTACTTTTTTGGTCTTTTGGTAGCCAAAGACCGGAGAAAATTATGGATCGTCCTGATGCTGATCTTTAATATAGGCCTGCTTTTTGTCTTTAAATACTTGATGTTTACCATCTATAATATCAATATCTTAGCGGGGGCAAATTTTACTGTGCCTAGTATCGTGTTGCCTATCGGTATTTCCTTTTTTACCTTTCATTCGATTTCATATGTTATGGACATTTATCGAGGCAAGGTAGAGGTGCAGAAAAATCTTTTTTATGTAGGTTTATATATTTCTTTTTTCCCACAGCTGATTGCCGGACCTATAGTTCGCTATAATACCATTGCCGACCAGATCACAAACCGCAAGGAAAATTTTGAGGATTTTTCTTATGGGGTATGCCGTTTTATTCTGGGGCTTGCCAAAAAAGTATTGATCGCTAATAATATCGCTTTGGTGGCGGACAAGGCTTTCAACACTCCATCTGGCGAACTGAGTACGGCTATGGCCTGGCTGGGACTTGTCGCCTATACGCTGCAGATCTACTTTGACTTTTCAGGGTATTCTGATATGGCGATCGGTATGGGCCGGATGTTTGGTTTTCATTTTTTGGAAAACTTTAACTACCCATACATTGCCAAATCGATTTCCGAATTTTGGCGGCGTTGGCATATCTCTTTAGGTAGCTGGTTTAGGGATTATGTCTATTTCCCCTTAGGTGGTAGCCGGGTAAAAAGCAACGGTAGGTTGGTTTTCAATCTCTTTGTGGTATGGGGATTGACCGGCTTTTGGCATGGTGCTAACTGGAGCTTTATTTGCTGGGGATTACTGTACTTTGTTTTTATTACCATCGAGAAATTATCCAATTTTGAAAAGAGATCGACTAATCTTTCCTGGCTCAAACATATTTATGTACTCTTTTTAGTGATGATGGGCTGGGTTTTGTTCCGAGCTGCCGATTTTACAACGGCAAGCAACTATTTTCAAACTTTGTTCCATCTGAATAACAATAATTTAGTTAGCGATATGGCTATTCTTAATTTTAGAGAAAATGTCTTCTATTATATTGCCGGGATAATTTTCTCTATGCCTGTTGTTGCTTGGATAGGCGAAAAATTCAAAGACAAGACATCTTCTTTGACAAAAACTTATCAAATCATACGCCCAGTTATTTATTTCGCATTATTCTTCCTGGCGCTTTCATTTATTGTTAAGGACGCTTACAATCCTTTCATTTACTTTAACTTTTAGAGGTGATCTTTTTGAAATATAATGCTAAAAAATGTATTGCGATCATTTTTATAGGCGTTCTATTAGTATTTGGCTTATTAACCAGCGGAAAAGTCTTTTTTAATATTTTGCTGGATAAACCTGCCGTTTTAACTTTTGATGAGATTGATTCATTGTTCAATGATGATGTTTTTCTCAAAGAAGGGCTGATCAACTATAACGGCGGCGTTCGTAATATTCTCCAGCAAAGAATAATAAGGGACGCTGATGCCAGTAATATGATCATTAAAGCCGGTGACGGTAGCCTGACTTCATTTATGTGGGAATATGACACGAAGCCAAGGGCACAGTCTGTAATTGCTTTGAGAGATTTTCTAGCAAAGCAAGATATTCCTTTATTATATATACAGGCTCCTTATAAGGTCATAGAGGGATATACCCAGTTGCCTACGGGGATAACCGATTATTCTAATGCCGATACCGATCTGTTCCTTTCCGTATTAGATGAAGGGGTGGTCGATTATATTGACTTGCGGCAAGAGGCAGTTGCGGATAAGCTTGAGCCTAAAGAGATGTTCTTCAGAACGGACCATCATTGGTCAACAAAGACTGCTTTTTGGGCTTTTACCAAAGTGGCAAACCTTATGGCGGACAACTATGGTTTTGAATTCAATAAAGATTATTTGAACTTAGATCAATTTACCGTCTCTTCTTATCCACAATCGTTTTTAGGTTCCGAGGGCCGGAGGGTTGGGCGGTTTTATGCTGGGTTAGATGATTATGATTTTATTGCCCCTAATTTTGCTACAGACATTTCCGTCAATATCTATAAGGAGAACGGCGAGGTCCGTTCGCAAGAGGGGGATTTCACCGAGGCCATTACTTTTGCGCCGCTCATGGATATGACGGCCGCACCTTCAACTAATCATTATGCCTGCTACTTTGGCGGGGATTATCCAAGTGTGATCATCAAAAACCATAATCTCCATAACGGTAAGATATTGATCGTCAAGGACTCCTTTTCCTTGCCTTTTGTTGCATTCCTATCTACTGTTACCGAAGAGATTAATATGATCGATCTTCGTTATTTTACCAAGGAAAGTTTAACTGACTATATTGATGAATATCAGCCGGATATGGTGATGATCTTATATAATCCATCTTCTTTAAGCGGTCAGCAGATGTTTGCCTTTGGAGTATAAGAGAAGCTAGCAAAAACCGCGCCCGGTTTGGGGCGCGGTTTTTTTATGCCTCGAGCTTAGTTAATGGAAAATTGGTATTATATACTATTTAATTTTAAATAATGATCTAGATGGCGTTTGTTAATTTTTAGGAGCTTGGGTTCAATTGCTACAGATATTTTTGTGTGCTACTATAAAAAATATAAGTATAATATGTAGTAATTTGTTGTAAGTCGTTACCGCGAGGTATGCTAAGGGGGGCTTGAGCGTGGCTGAGAGCAGGAAAAAAGTTTCCTTTTATTTACCATGGTTGGTGCTACTTGCAGGAATAGTTTTCTTAAGCTTTTTTTGTTTCAGCCTTGTAGGGGAGCGTAATGATTATCGCCAGGAAGTATCTGTATTAAGCGAGCAATTAGAGCAGCTAAGTAAAGAGGTGGCGGCTAATAATACTCTTTCGCTGGCAGAGATATTAAAATATCAGGCCCTATATCCGGATATGTATTGTCAGCCACCAGAAGATCAGAAGATTTATGAAAACACGGTTTATCTAACCTTTGATGATGGCCCTTCCCAAAATACTCCTAAAGTATTAGCCATCCTCAAAAAGTATAATATTAAAGCCACTTTTTTTGTAACAGGGCAGGGAGACAGAAAATCAAAGGCCTATATGAAGCAAATAGTTGAGGCCGGACATACTATAGGCGTACATACATATAGCCATCAATATAAAGCTATATATACTTCGGTAGAAAGCTATTTAGATGATTTCTATAAGATTTATACGCTTATTTATGAAGCAACTGGTGTTTATCCAGAAATATTCCGCTTTCCAGGTGGCAGCGTTAATGCCTATAATACGGGTTGTTATCAACAAATCATCGCTGAAATGATCAGAAGGGGTTTTACTTTTTATGATTGGAATGTCAGCGCGGATGATGCTACTAAAAAATCTACTGTTTACTCTATTATCCGCAAAGCTACTTCTGGCATCGGTAAGTCGGATAGACTGATAATCCTCCTCCATGATAATGGTAAGATGGAAAGGACGGTAAAGGCCTTGCCTCAGATCATTGATAGACATAAGGTGGCAGGCTATAAGTTTTCTAGGCTCACCAATGATGTTTTGCCCATCGCATTCAACTATATTGATTAAATTTATAGCCCCGCAAATTTGCGGGGCATGCTTTTTCTTGACAGAACTTCTGTATCAGCATTACAATTGCTCTAATAAAGCGTTGTCGCTTGATAAGGTGAAAAAGCATGGAGCAAAAAAATGAAACAATTGCTGGATTTTTTTATAACTTTTTGCAAAATAGGCGGTCTGACTTTTGGCGGCGGTTATGCCATGCTGCCCCTTTTGCAGAAAGAAGTGGTAGAAAATAAAGGCTGGGTCAAAGAGGAAGAGCTAGTGGAGTATTATGCTATCAGTCAATGTATTCCCGGCCCGATGGCAGTTAGTATTGCTATTTTGGTCGGATATAAACAAAAAGGGATAGCTTGCGCTATTTTTGCCGCTTTAGGGATAATAATGCCATCAATAATTATAATTATGCTCCTGGCTGCCCTTTTTCAGGAGATAATGGATATACCTCTGGTAGGACATGCTTTTGCCGGTATCAGAATAGCGGTGGTAGCATTGGTTATCCAGTCCGTCGTAGTTCTTGGCAAGAGTGGCGTGAAGGATATTTATGGTCTGCTGATCATGGTCGTGGCTTTTATTTTAGCTACTTTTACTGATATATCAATTATCTATATCATAGTGGCGGCCGGTATTTTAGGTATCTTTATCAGGAAAAGGGGTGAGGATACGAAATGATCTATTTGCTGCTATTTTGGGAATTTTTAAAGGTGGGAGTTTTTGCAATAGGCGGCGGAATGATGACACTGCCTTTCCTTTATGATATCTCAGATCGCCTGGCTTGGTTTGACAGGGCAGATATTGTCAATATTGTAGCGGTGTCTGTGGCGGCACCCGGGCCGATTGGCATCAATATGGTTACTTATGCCGGTTATCATGTGGCTGGTATAGCGGGCGGTTTAATCGCTGCTTTGAGTTTGGCTCTGCCTGCGATTATTATTACCCTTATCGTGGCCGGATTTTTAAGTAAATTTAGCGAAAATCGTTACGTACAATGGGTTTTTTATGGCTTGCAGCCCGCCATTGTTGGCTTGGTTGCTTCGGTCTGTATCGATCTGCTAAAGATATCCGTGGTCCCTGCAGACCGTTTCAAGGCCAGCGGCTATCTTGGCGATCTGATCAATATAAAAGCTTTGATCTTGTTTGCGGTCCTTTATTTTGCCATCAGCCGCTATAAGCGGCACCCATTTTTTTATATAGCTGCAGCTGCTATTGTGGGAATGATTTTCGGTTTTTAGATTGTTTAAGATTAGCTCAGGCAGCAAAAGGCAGGTTTTAGCTGCGGTAATTTTTAGTTTGACAGACGAGCATCTTTGATATAAAATGATTTTCATATGGAGAATTAATAAATTACCTTTAAACACCTTATTTAAGTTGCTTTTTCTAAAATTTCACAAGCAAATAACCTTGAGAAATTTTTTTTAAAAGACCAAAATAATAAACCTAAATATTAGGGGAGGTATTCCTAATGGCAAAGAAAAAATTCGAAAGAACGAAACCACATGTAAACATTGGAACGATTGGGCATGTTGACCATGGTAAAACAACCTTGACAGCAGCAATCACCATGTGCTTATCCAAAGAAGGCGGC